>OCZT010000020.1_pt1 | contig 132663 bp, 112 predicted proteins | sample 1539031 | NCBI WGS metagenome assembly OCZT01 (sample SAMEA3539308, study PRJEB22396) | soil metagenome | biome: tundra; feature: field; material: soil | place: USA | collected 2010-05 | depth 0.15 m
CGTGTCATGTACCTGAGCTACTGCGAATCGTGTCATGTACCTGAGCTACTGCGAACCGTGTCATGTACCTGAGCTACTGCGAATGGTACATGATGGTACATGGCGTTTTAAAGTTGTTGGGCGCGAATATTGTAAGCGTTGAAAAAGTAATACCGTAAAGCCTGGGAAGGTATTTAGAGACTGCCCGAGAAGCCTTTATGTTAAGTCGTGACTGGTGCTGATAAGATTTTGCCTCAGGATTTTGCGCTTGAATTATAAAGGGGTATCGCGCAAAGGCCTGAGTCAAAATCTTATCAGCGCCAGTCACGATAAAATAATACGCCATATTAATGAGGGTTTTCCGCCACTATCATTTACATTTGTTTTAATGTGCTCTGTAATGAACGAAATAGAAATAAGGGGATTGCGGGACGGGAATACATAATTCCGGGAGAGGGCAAACATATCATGTTATACACCAAAAAATTACTGAAATCTTATTACCGGTTTATAAATGCGGCCGGGCCTTTTAACCTTATTGTATTTTCCTTTTTTTGCGGGTTATTGGGGCAATATTTCCTTTATACCATGAAAAACCTGCCGGCGGGACTCGCGTTCTTTCTGGCCGGCGTGCTTTTTTTTGTTTTAGCCGACGCTTCGGCGGTAAAAAAACAGGAGCCTGAAAAAATACCGGTAAGATTGGAAGTTGTTTTGTTTTTGTTCATCCTGGCGCTGGGCATATTTTTCAGGGTTTACAGGACCGGAATGGTCCCTCCGGGTTTCTTCCCGGATGAGGCACAGAGCAGTCAGGACGCTCTGTCGATAATGAACGGCCGGCACGTTTTGTACCAGGAAACGTCCCTGCCCATATACATAAAAGGGCAGGTGGACAACCCGGCCATGCTCATATATATCGTTGCCGCAGTTTTCAAATTATTCGGAGCCGGGATAAACCAGGCAAGGCTCGCAGGCGCGGCCCTGACCGGGATACTCGCGATCCCGGCGATATATTTCCTGGTGCGTTATCTTATGGGCGTAAGGCCCGCGTTAATCGCCGCATTCCTGCTTGCTGTAATGCGCTGGCACGTAACTTACAGCAGGATATTTTTCCATGCGGGCTTTTGTGTATTCATAGTCGTGCTTTTCCTGTATTTTTCATATAGAGCCTACAGGGAAAAGAAATGGGCCGACTTTATTTTATCGGGGTTTACGTTGGGGCTAACCCAGTATACTTACCAGCCTGTCAAGCTGCTGTTGGCTTGGACGGTTATATTTGGCGCATATATTATATGGAAGGACAGGCGATTTTTCCCTGAGAATTATAAAAAAATCATTGTTTCAGCGGCTATTTTTATCGTCATGCTTATCCCGCTCGGCAATTATATAGCAAGGAATCTTACGGATTATTCTTACAGGATAAAGCTGCTGTCCGTGTTAAACCCGGACGCGGTCAAAGACTGGATGAACGGCAGGTATACTATGGCAGGGCTTATCCTTGAAAACACCAAAGATACCCTGCTTATGTTTAATTACAGGGGCGACGATAATCCCAGGCATAATTACAGGGCACAGCCAATGCTTGATTTCATAAGCGGAACAACGGCGTTCCTGGGTTTTGGATTCCTGCTATTTAAGTGCCTGCAGCCGTTTCCGTTTTTTATCCTGTCCATATTCGTTATCTCGCTTATGGGCAGCATCCTCAATATAGCCGCGCCGCACGCAACCAGAGCCATAATGGCAATACCGCTACTCGTCATTTTCAGCGCGGTTTTCCTGCAAAAAGTCTTTTTATATTTTAAGGAACAATACGGGAACAAGCAGGGGCCTGGGTTTACGATGTTTGTTTCAGCCGTGCTTCTATTCAGCGGCTGGCTCAATTTCAACAGTTATTTCAACGGGTATGGGAAGGATATTGACATCTGGGACGCTTTTACATCAGACGGCAGCGCAGCCGCAAAATATCTCGCGTCGCTCGGCCCAAAATGGCACGGGCTGGTCGAGACATACTATTATTCGCAGTATTACAACAGCACGCCTTTTAATTTTGTCATGCAGGTGGATAACACCCTGAATTATGAGGGTTTTGATATAGACAGTTCGATCCCTATTAAATCGGCGCTAAAAAAGAATTTTGTGTATTTATTTCCGGCCGGTTACGAGACTATCGTGCCCCTATTGCGTAAAATGTACCCTGATGGGAAATACAAGCCTTTTCAGAAAAGGTATAATGAAAAATCCATTTCATTTTCAAGTTATGAAGTTCCCTATGAAAACGTCCGCGATTATACGGGGCGCGGACTGCACAACGGCCTAACCGGATATTATTACAGCAGTTCCGACTGGAAAGGTATGGAAATCCTGAAGAAACATGATTGGTTCATATTGATACACCATTCGCCCGCGGTGAGCAATAATATCAAGTCGATCATGTGGAAAGGGAAAATAACGGTCCCGGACGGGGGTAAGTATGTATTCGTGGGAGATTCCGAAGATGACGATTACTGGGATATAAGCATAGACGGCGTTAAATCGGTTGTAAGCCCCGTCAAAAAGGGAAAAGTAATCGACAAGGGCGAGGTTATAATAAAGCGGGGGGTTCACGATTTTATTGTCCGGTGTTCCAGCTTCAGGGATATACAGAAGATGAAACTTTTCTGGATACCGCCGGGCGGCGGTGACAATCCGGTCGTTATTCCAAACGAACTGCTGCTGCCCGAATAGCAGATAGGATACTGTCCGCCTTCGCTAAAGCTCCGGCGGAATTGTTGATGGACTTCGTATTCGGCTCCTACAAATATCTGCCTGCATTTGTAGGGGCAGCATATTATGCTGCCCGCCCCTTGCGGGCTTTTTCGACTTTTTCAACGATTACAATATTCGCACCAGGCAGCATAAAACGCCATGTACCATCATGTACCATTCGCAGTAGCTCAGGTACATGACACGGTTCGCAGTAGCTCAGGTACATGGCATGCCATGGTACGGATAAATAAAAAAGCCCCGTATATGACCGGGGCTTTTTTATTTTGTTTTTTTTTCAGGCTTTTTCCGAAAAAGTCATGCAATCCGCATGCTCCCCGTGCCATCCGACGTTGACTTTATCAGCTTCACAAAGCATCATGTTGTTAAAGCGGCAGTTTGGGACCTTGCACGCTCCGACGCTGCTCGATATGCTGTCGTTGCCCGCCTTGTTGCTGGACTTGATAAAAGTGTCGCACTCCTGGTGCGGCCCGCCGACATTGATGCCAAGCGCATGGCAAGTCTGATCCTGGTTAAACGAACATCCATCCACCTGGCACTTCACAACTTCCGGTTTGAAACACTTCATGAATTCCACCTCCTAAGTGTATTTATATAATTTATACCATCAGCGCGGGTCCTGCGCAACGCGCGGTTTCTTCATTTTTTTGACTTTTCTCCACTTGGGGGGAATATCGCATTGACAAAGCGCCAGCCACGGGTATAATTTAAATACTGCCGGACATTATAAAGAATTCCATGGTTTTATATGGTTTTCCAACAGTATCATTTAAAATGAGGAGGCGGCAAATGAAAAAAATTGTATTTTGCGTTATTTTTATTCTTGCATCGGCTATGATCTGGGCCGGGAAAATTACGATTGGCGAAATTACGGCAATGCAGTTTATGGAACGGCAGAACCGCATGCAGGACAAAAAGGTCATCGTGCAGTATGACGCAAAGGCGAAGCTGACTTATGTGTATTTTGAGGACGTTATGGGCGATTATGCCGTCGTACTCGGTGGAAAAAATAAAGCTGAACTCCTGGGCCTGATATCTTTATATTTAAAGATGGAAAAAGAAACTTCCGAAAAAGGGATAAAGGCGCAGAAACGGCTGGGAAACATAATAACCAGTCTGTATTTTAAATACAATGATAAATGGTTCATGTCCGCGCCCGATGTGCCTGTGTTCGTCAAATTCCTTTCCCAGTCTGATTCGGTGCACCAGATGGTATTCACGTACGGGGCGGCCCAAAATCCCAAAAATTTGTCTATAACACTATCGCCTTCCGACAGGTATTTTTCAAAAGAACAGGCCCGGCTGCTTTATACCGCGCTGGAAAAGGGAAGCGCCGGTGTAAAACGGAAAAAACCCGCGGCAAACGGCAGATGAAGGGAATAAATATAAGAACGATCCTTGACAGGCAGAGAAAATATTTTGCGTCACACGCGACAAAAGGAATTGATTTCCGGCTGAAACAGCTGAAGAAATTAAGGGACGCGCTGCGCGCATCCGAAGATAAGATAGCTGTCGCGCTGTATAAGGACCTGCATAAATCAAAAGCCCAGGCGTATTTGACCGAAACAGGGATATGCCTGCAGGAAATAACGCACATAATAAAAAACCTGAAGGCCTGGGCCGGGCCCCAAAACGCGGCATGGCCGGTGCTTTTTCCGTTTTCAAAAAACTATGTACGGCGCGAGCCTTTCGGCGTTGTGCTTGTGGTTTCCCCGTGGAATTATCCTTTTTTTCTGTCTCTGCTGCCGCTTATGGGCGCACTCGCCGCGGGCAACTGTGTTATTTTAAAACCTTCAAGGCACTCGCCCGGGAGCGCGCTGGCGCTTGACGAAATCATATCCGGCTGTTTTGACGAAGAATACGTAAAAGTTCTGCGGCTGGCCCCGGGCTCAAAAATGGATATTTTAAAGGAAAAATTCGATTACATTTTTTTTACAGGCGGGGAAGACGCGGGGAAAAAGATCCTGTCCGCCGCCGCAAAGCACATAACGCCTGTGACCCTGGAACTCGGCGGGAAATGCCCGTGCATTGTAGATTCAGATATTGACCTTGAAAAAACCGCAAAAAGGATAGTCTTCGGGAAATTCCTTAATGCCGGCCAGACGTGCGTCTCCCCTGATTATATACTGGTGGAAAAAGGGATAAAGGACAGGCTTGTACAAAAGATAAAACAAAATATAGCGCGGATGTACGGGGATAACCCGCAGAAAAGCGCGGATTACGGAAGGATCATAAACAATGATCAATTTGACAGGATTGCGGGATATTTAGGTTGCGGGGATATTGCTGCAGGCGGGAAAATGGACAGGAGAACCGGGTATATGGAGCCGGTTCTGCTGGAAAACGTTTCGCAGGGAAGCAAGGTAATGAGGGATGAAATTTTTGGGCCTGTTTTGCCTGTCATCACGTATACGGGGCTGGAAGAAGCGATAGATTTTGTAAACAAAAGGCAAAAACCGCTTGTTCTTTACTTTTTTTCAAGGGATAAAAAAAAGCAGGAAAAAGTCCTGAACGAAACATCTTCCGGGAGCGTGTGCGTTAATGACACTGTCATACACCTGTCGTCAAAAGAACTGCCTTTCGGAGGCACGGGTAACAGCGGATTCGGAAGGTACAGGGGGAAGTCCAGCTTTGATACATTTTCCAACGCCAAAAGCGTTTTGAAACAGACCAACCTGTTTGACCTGGACCTGCGGTACCCGCCGGTTGCAAAATGGGCGATGAAACTTTTAAAATTATTCCTAAAAGGTTAAAGTCCGGTTATATCTTGTCTGATTTAAAAACTTGACAAATCCCCCCCTGCATGGTATTTTTGTTCAATATGGAACTGTTCTAAATAGAACAATCTGACGGAGTTAAAACCATGAAGGCAAAAAAAGAGAAAACAACGCAGGCGGCCAGGATCATATCGCTGTTAAGATGCGCTCAGATGTCCTTAAAGCACAGGATCATGGAAAGGGCAAAGGATTTTGGGCTTACCGTGCCGCAGTTCATGGTCATTCACGAGATTTCAAAGGGAGATGGGGCGACAATGCACGACGTGGTTGCCGCGCTCGCGCTCCCGAAGAGCACCGTTTCCAGGATAGTGGACCAGCTGGTGAACATGTCCATAGTTAAAAGCAAAAGGCCCTTTGATGACAGGAGGACGGTGAACCTGTCCATTACGCATAAAATGAGAAAGTCCAAAATGAAAGTCATGGAATCTGTAGGGGCGGATATCGAGAGGAAGCTTGGCAGGAAAAAAGGCGCGGGGATAATAGCGGCCCTGGAAGAGATAGTGGAGATTATTAAATACTGAAAATAAAGCGGAATAAAATCAGGCGCTTAAATAAGCGCCATAACTGAAGAGGTGGATTATGCCGGATAGAAAAGAAGTACACGCACATCATGAGGCAGCAACGGTCCCAAAAGCACCGTGGTGGCAGAATAAAAACGCGAAAATGGCGGGTATGATAATAGGCTCATTATCTGTCGTTGCCTTTATCATGTGGCTTATATTTTTTATGCCCTACACCGCGACCGATGATGCCAGGATAGACGCCGATGTGATAAAAGCGGCAAACCTCGGCGCCAGCGCCCAGATAATAAAGATATACGTGAAGGAAGGCGACAGGGTAGCCGCAGGCACGCTGCTTGTCGAGCTCGACCATACCATGGCGCAGACACAGCTCGAAAGGGCCCAGGCACACTCGAATTACACGGCAGTTGACTTCAAAAGGAACAAGAATGTCGGAAGCCAGCAGGGCATAAGCCAGCAGCAGGTGGACAGGACCTTTCAGGAAGCGGCAATCGCGCAGGCTGACGTAAAGCTCGCGCAGATAGCCCTCGACAGGACATATATCAAAAGCCCCGTGGACGGGGTTGTGATACAGAAGACCGCGGACGAAGGAAATATACTCGAGACAAATCAGACAGCGGTCATCATAGCGGACATGGGCCACGCGTGGGTTTCGGCGAACATACTGGAAAAAGCTGTGCACGACGTGAAGATCGGACAGCGGGTTTATGTGTCCGTCGACGAGGGCGGCGAGCTTAATGGAAAAGTTGCTGACGTGCGCAAGGCGTCGGCTTCGATGTTCGCGCTCATACCCTCAGACAACGCTTCGGGCAATTTTGTGAAAGTCGAGCAGAGAATACCCATAAAAATTGAACTTGAACCGCATACCGACAGGGAACTAAGGGTCGGGGAATCGGTGCAGATCAGGATAAAGATCAGGTAGGCTTTACGCGCGCTAAAAAAAACAACGGCGGGATAATATAATGGAAAACGCACTACTGCAGACTCCCCGGGAAGTACCTCCGGGTTACAAGTGGACCGTGATGGGGATCATCATGCTCGGTATCATGATGGCCACCCTTGATTCGTCGATCGTCAACGTATCGGTACCGAAGATCATGGCTGACTTTGGTTCGAACATAGACGACATAGAGTGGATTCTTACCGGTTATATGCTGGCTTTTGCCACGCTGATGCCTTTGACGGGCTGGCTCCGCGACCGGATAGGATATAAAAAAATATATGTGGGATCGCTTTTTATATTCACGCTGGGTTCGGTATTGTGCGGCTTTGCGTGGAACCTTCCGACTTTGATACTGGCGCGCGTCATTCAGGCCATAGGCGGAGGGGCCATGCAGCCCACCGGAATGGCGCTTCTTACGGAACTTTTCCCCCCCAAAGAACGCGGCAAGGCCATGGGAATGATGGGTATAGGCATAATACTCGGGCCGGCAATAGGCCCGACTCTCGGCGGGTACCTGACCGATTATTTTGGATGGCGCTCGATATTCATGATAAACCTTCCCATAGGCATTATCGCCACATTCGCGGCCATGGAACTTATGATGAACGATGAACCGCACAGGATGTCAAAAAAGCCGTTTGATTTCTGGGGATTCGGTTTTCTCGCGGTTTTTCTCGTCGGGGCGCTCCTTGGAATGAGCAAGGGAACGAAGGAAGGCTGGACATCGTTTTACATATTGGCGTGTTTCTCCTCGGCATTGATCGGTTTTATAGGCTTTATGCTGGTGGAAACGCACGTGGATAACCCGATCATAGACTTAAGTCTTTTTAAAATACCGACATTCGCCGCGGCTTCCATGATAACAGTCGCCCGCTCAATAGGGCTTTTCGGGTCCTTATTTCTTATACCGGTTTTTGTGCAGCAGCAGATGGGAATGACCTCGCTTCAAAGCGGTTTGCTCATGCTTCCATCGTCAATATTTATGGCCTTTTTATTTCCGGTAGTCGGGGCTCTTGCCGACAAAGTCGGGCCAAGGACCCCGTCGGTAATAGGATGTATTATAGTCGCGTACAGCCTTTATCTTTACAGGTTTATTGACCTGAATACCAGCTACTGGGGATTGATTTACCCTATGATGGTAAGGAGTGTGGGCATGGCCCTGCTCATGGCCCCTATTATGACCGCTGTAATGAATTCGGTGCCTCCGAACAAAGTGGCCGTCACGTCCACCATGAACAATATAATAATGCAGGTCGGGGCTTCCCTTGGGATAGCTTTTTTCGGGACCGTACTGTCGAACCGCGCCACATTCCATATGACAGTTGTGGGCCAGGCGGTCAGGATGAACACACCGGCGTTCCTGTCGGCTTTTGGGAATGTAATGCAGCGCGTCCACGGACTCGGGTTCAGTTACGGCAACGCGATCGCGGCCTCAAGGGGCATGGTGATGCAGTCAATGATAAAATCAGGCATGGTACTTTCTTTCCAGGATGTTTTTCTTGTGGGCGCCATAGTGGTGGCCTTTACCATACCCATAGCGTTTTTCCTGCCAAAAGACCTGGTACATTCGCCGCACGGTAAAAAGTCGGAAGAACAAATGTTGGGCGAATAACCTTGAAATCGCGTTAGATATTCTTACACCGCGTTTTGTGCGGTGTTAGAATATCTTATGCCGGTTTTCTCGGCGTAGTGGTCCTAAAATATTATAAAAAAAGAAGGCTGCGAATTGAAAATAATGGCGGTAGACGACGAGCCGGATATACTGAAAGTTGTTTCCATAACGCTGGTCATGAACGGATTTGAAACGGTTACCGCTGCGTCCGGGCAGGAATGCCTGGCAATGCTGGAAAAAGGGGTCAGGCCGGCGCTTATTTTGCTGGATCTCATGATGCCGGGCATGGACGGTTTTGAAGTGTGCAGGAAAATACGGGCAGTTGAAAAATACCGTGATATAAAGATAGTAATGCTGACGGCAAAAGCACAGAACCGGGACGCCGTAGACTCATACAAGTTCGGCGCGGACGGGTTTATAACAAAACCTTTTGAGCCGGATAAACTGATAAGCGATATGAAATTATTTCTTGGAGATTTAATGTAGCAGGGTATGCCAAATTTTCTGATGAAAATTTGGGAGGATTAAGAGTTAAGGGTTGAGGATTAAGGAGAACGGTTGAATACTCGCAAACTACAGAAAATTTCCTTAATTCTAAACCCTTAATCCTCAACCCTTATAAGCAGGGTTCAAAACCCAGATGCGAAGGTCGTCCATTATGTCCAGCCAGATTCAGGTCTAAAACCCACCCAACATTTTGTTTAAATTCCCGTTTTCCTATTTTTAAATAAAATACATTTGAACTGCATTTTATATGTACAAAACGGATATTCCGGATATAATAAGCATAATTATTTGAGTGAGGTTAGAAATATTTTTCGCAGGAGGTTTATTATGAAGAAGATAATAATAATAATTATGGTAATTTTTCTGTTTGTAGGTTGCGCTACGACCGGTGTTACCATAGATGATTACTCAAAGACCGGGCCGCATTACTTTAAACAGCCGGAACCGGAAGGGGAAAAGACTGTCGGGCACATAACGGGAATGTTAGAGGGGGCGGCCATAGGCATGTTGCTTGGAGGCGGTGCAGGCGCTATTGGTTATAACGTTTTTTCAGGGAATAATATTACATTTGATGTTGCAGCCTTTGCTGCGTATCTGAGCGTGGGTGCTGTAATTCTTGGCACAGCCGGCGGCATCATAGGATGGAATTTGCCGTATTTAATGATCGGGGCAAAGACGGAAGAGGACAAAAAGAAAGAAAGGGAAAAGCAAGAGGAAGAAAAACTGAGGGATCTTTTCAAGGATAAATAATAAGCAAGGTCCGATCATTTTTTCTGATTTAGCCTGCGCATGGACAAACTATCGGGTTTTGGTATGTTTAACTGGGTTGATGTGGTTCTCCAAATATATGACGGCCTGTCATGTTTTGCATAGTAAGATTAGAGTACTTGGTGTTTTTCCTGGAACTTTTTTAATAGGATTTTGTCTAATAATTTATGTAATTAATTTATAAAGGAGCGCCGATGCCTGTCTGCGATACTTGGAAAGTAACACGAAAAATATCCCGCATATTTCTTCCTGTAATTTTGATGTCTGTATTTGTTTTCTATCTTTGCGATCATGTGATTGCCGCGCCTGTGCGTGGAACCGCGGGCGACTTGTGGGCTGACAAAGTCCTGGGTCAGACAGACGGCGGAATACCGAATTCAAGTTTCGGGGAATTAAAGCCCAACCAGGCGACAAACCGCAGCGTATTCAATGTGGGCGGGGTGCTTGTGGACAGGTTCTCAAACCCGCAGCGGCTTTACCTATGGGACGGCGGCAACAGCCGGGTGCTTGGTTTCAGCGATATCCGCATAGCATTGACCAAACAGGGCGGGGTACTGGGGACAGACCTCTGCCTTGGTTCCGATCCAAATGCAATACCGATGGGAGCCGACATTGTAATAGGCCAGCCTGATTTCAGCCACTGCGCCTGCAACGGGGACGGCAACATGCAAAATTACCCCGCTTACACCCCTGCGACCGCTTCAAAACTCTGCGGCATGCTGCAGACACAGCTCTCGCCATGGGAGGGCGGTTCCTATTCCAATATGGCGGTGGATTCCCAGGGCAACCTGTATGTGCCTGACCCATGGAACAACCGTGTACTCCGTTATGAAAGCAGCAGCCTGACACCGGGCGCCATGGGGCCGGCGGCGTCATACGTGTGGGGACAAACGGATTTTACAGGCATTGAAGCGAACCGGGGATTTTCAGCGCCGAACAACAGCACATTAAGTTTCAGCGTATTAGGCGGGGCCGCCATTGATCCTGTTGGAAATCTGTGGGTTGCAGACACGCAGAATAACCGCGTATTGCGTTTCCCCAACCCGAACGCCCCGAACCCGGGCGTACCGCTCAGTACAGCCGACCTTGTGCTGGGACAGAACAGTTTTAATACGGTCATACCGGCAGCCGCAACTTCCGACCTGTATCATTTAAATAACCCGACCGCGATCCGGGTGGACTCCTCCGGCGACATTTTTATATCCGACGGTACAGTCAACGGCAGCACAACAGGCAGGATTCTTATATATAAGCCGCAATCGGTGATAGGCGGGATCCCGCAGTATACGAGCGGAATGCCGGCGAGCGCCGCAATAACGGACGGTGTATCAACGCCAATGTCGCTGGATCTGGACGCCTCAGGCAACCTGTGGGTCACGGAACTGCTGTATAACCAGGTTGTAATGTATAACGTCAATTGCTCGGCAAACCCGCCTACAGCGGTACCTCAAAAAGTGCTCCTGCAAAACCAGCTTTCGACGGTCCAGGGCACTAACGCAACATCAGGCGACGCGCCGGACTTTCAGTACATGTATCCTGCCGGAACAAGGCCGCAATCCTGGTTTATGTACGGGCCATACGGCGCGGCAGTGGACAAAGACGGCAATGTTTTTGTATGCGTAAAATCAAACCAGCACGACCTCTGGCGGTTTCCCGCGCCCATACCCGACATTGGTACTCTTCCGGCAGGGCAGGCGCACTCGGCTGACGTGGATGTTTTTAAGCCGAGCCAGATGTGCATGAAAAACCTGATAGGGCCGGCTAATCTCGAGGAGGGGGTTGGCGTAGCTGTCGCGCAGAACATGGCGCCGCAACAGATAATAGCGTCCGATGATTACCGGCTCATGTACTGGAACATGTCTGCAGGCGGGCCGCAGGTATTAAGCAACGGGCAGTCGCCGGACGGGTACGCGGGAGTCAATGCTTCAGATGTATTTGAAATGGGCCCGGTTTCATTCAGCCGCATAAAGGCCGATAACATGACATCGCCGCAGCATTTATATGTAATTGCATACGAACCGGGCATGACCGTGCAGGTTTACAACCTGCCGTTAACGGCTTACGCTATGCCGGTAATAAAGGTGGCTTCCACGCTCCCGGTGCTTGGAGGAGGATCTGTCTCATTTTCAGTGGTGGACGGTATTGCGCCTGCCCCGGACAGCTCGTTCCTATGGATATCCGACAGGACGCAAAGCAGGGTAATGAGGGTCAGGAACCCGTTGACCGCGCCTATAGTAGATATTATACTCGGCCAGACAAGCTATTCAGGAATAGATTGCAACCAGGGAGGTTCCCCAAGCGCGTCCACATTATGCTCCCCTGGCGCAATAGAATTGGACCACCACGGAAATTTGTATGTGGCGGACGCGGCGCTGGAGACCGCAGGAAACTGGCGGATGCTGCGATGGAATGCGGCCCAGATACCGGCAAATCCCGCAACCTGCGTTTATGCCATACCGGCTGCGGGTGTTTTCGCGACAGGCGGGAATTTTAACACTTCCCAGGCCTGTGTTCCGGCCGGCAGTCCGCCAATAGCGGAATGCGGCCCGTTCGAGCCCGCTTTTAATTCGGATGACAGCATCATGGTGGCGGGGCAGAACGGGTACACGGGGAACCGCTTCCCGGTTGTATTCAGGAACCCGGGGCTTGGCGACAATCCAATAGCGATCCTTAATGACTTCAGTTCAATGAGCTACTCAGCGGCTTTTGACAACCAGGATAACCTGTACGTGACCGACCTTGATAGGGGAAGGATGTTTATTTATCTTCATCCTTTTCCGGCCCCTACTTCCACGCCCCTTACGCCGGCGCCGACCGCAACCTTAACCGCCACTGCCACGCCGGGCTGTTTCCAGGAAGGGCGGAGTTTGCCGGACCAGTCGGGCGGTTTCTATTCGCCTTACGGAGTGGTGGTGGATACAACACGGCATTATATATACGCGGTTGACGCGGGGCACTATAGGATACAGGTATATTCGTATGTCCCGGGCAGCCAGCCTGTGCCGGCCGGTACTTTTGGAACGCAGGGATCGGGCAGCCTGCAGTTTGACTTACCAGACGGCATCGCGGTGGATTCAGCGGGCTATGTTTACGTGGATGATTTTAACAACGGCCGCGTACAGAAAATATGGTTTGACGGCGTAAATGCGACCCTTATTGCCATATTAGGGGCACCCGTGGACAACATAGGACATCCAAGGGGAGTATATGCCGACCCGGGCGGAACCACGGTTTATATCACCTCGGATAACGGCCTTGTTTACAGGTACGACGGCGGCGGCAGCGCGTATTCTTTGACCGCTTCTTTCGGGAGTGGGCTCAATGCGCCGATAGGAGTAATGAAAATAGGCAACATCATTTACGTGGTGGATAATGGCAATAACCAGCTGGTATACTTTGTTGAAACGCCGGGCTCGCCTCCCACTTACAGCGCGGCGGCAGTTGTGGATACCGGCGCAGCGGCTGGTTTGCTGAACAATATGTTTTTCATAACAATCGACAAGGCCGGTTACATATACCTGACATCCGCAAATGATTTCCGGCTTCTGGTTTTTCAAAGAATGGGGACGGGCTCATTTTATCTGCTTTACGATACGATCATTTCAAATACCCCGATAGGAGTGGCGGTTGACGAGCAGGGCAATATTTATGTAAGTAACGGGGGGGGGAACAAAGTCGTGGAGGTGCGCGGTTGTTTTACGGAAAATACCAATACCCCGACGCCGTCAATAACGGTAATCCCAACAAACACGCCTACTCCCACATGCACGGGTACAGGGTCTGCGACATCAATGCCCACCATAACCGCCACAGTACCTGCGGATACGTTTACATGTACGCCCACGCTCACTCCCACGTTCACACCCACGCCCACTTCCACAATCACGGCAACGGCAATGCCGCCGTGCGGCGACGGATCGGATATCAGGACGTATCCGAATCCATGCATGGGCACAGACGGATATTTCAACCTGAACCTTAACCTATGTTACGTATCAGATGTAAAGGTAAAGATATATACGGGTTCTTTCAGAAAAATCATCGAAGAAACATTTTTGGGCACACTGGCCGGACAGAATATAAAAGTGACATTTGCGGTAAGCGGCAAGCCTACACTGGCGACAGGGATATATTACGCCGTAATTACAATAAAGCCGTCTGCCGGTTCCGGGTATGCGGTAAAACGAAAAGTGATACCAATTGTAGTTATGCAGTGAATTTAGTATAGTGTTACACAACAGCTAAATATCGAAACTGCCCGGTATTTTAAGCGGGTTTATCGGATTTGCGGTATTAAGTCAGTTGCGAATACCGCCCGGTATTCCTATAAACGCGGCATCGGTATAAAAAGCACGAAAAAAAATTAAGGGAGAAAAAATGGATCTAAAAAAACGCGCTTTGTTTTTATCATATTTTACTGTTTTATATAATATATTCGAAGGGATTGTTTCAATAGTTGCGGGATTGTTGGCCGGAAGCATAGCGCTGGTTGGTTTTGGAGCCGACAGTTTTGTTGAATCATTATCGGGCGGGGTTATGATATGGCGTTTTTCATCGGGAGATAAGCTTAGCAAAGAGGAAGAGGAGAAAATAGAACGCGGGGCTGAAAAGTTTGTGGCAATTACTTTTTTTGTCCTTGGCGCATATGTGTTGTTTGAGTCTGTAAAAAAGCTTATATTGCATGAAGTCCCGCAGATAAGTGTTTTAGGTTTTATCATAACCATTTTATCCCTGATAATCATGCCTGTACTATATCTGGCGAAAAATAAGACAGGAAAACAGCTAAAAAGTAAAAGCCTGATAGCTGATTCAAAAGAAACGCTTGCCTGCTGTTATCTTTCCGCCTCTGTTCTAATCGGCTTGATCCTAAATGCGTTGTTCCACTGGTGGTGGGCCGACTCTGTGGTCGGACTGTTTATAGTATATTTTCTTGTAAAAGAGGGAATTGAAGCATGGAATGGCGGTTGTGAATGTGAAGATGAAGATTGAATTTAAGCCTTAAATTTAATGGTTTTGATTGTTATTTTTTTGGCGCCGTTCCTGTACTCTATATCTGCGGTAACGGATAATCCCGTATAATACGATTGCAAACGTGTTCCTTGCGTTGTTTATGCGCTGTTTATCCAAAAAACAGTAGAATATTATTATAAATATTGTTATACTTTACGTCAATATCATGAAAATCGCGGGATATTTTTTGGCTAAATCCGCTTAATTTACGGGAGAATTATGGACGACAGGGCTTTTGAAAAGATGGAAAAAGAGATCCGGGAGATAAAGGAAGAAATAAAAAACCTTAAAAAACTCGAGAGCACAGTTGATGAAAAATACGGGCAGCTTCTAAAAAAAGAGGAAGCTTACCTCGGGGAAATTAACGAGTCAATAGAAAAAGAGCTTACTGTCATAGTGCTCGGGACCGTGAAGAAGACCATAAATAAGGAAATGACGGCCCTTAAAATGCTCAGGCGGCATATCCGCAACCAGGTGCGCCATCAGGTAACGAAGGAGATCAATACGGCCATCGGCCACCTTATACCGGAACTCAAGAAAACCATCAAGGATGAAACCAGAAAAGTATCGCTGGATATCATGAACCAGTTAAGGCGGCAGACCGGTAAGCGGCTTGAAAAGGAGGTCGTGGAGCAGATAAAGGAATCAACCAGCGTGCTTATGGAGCAGAAGGAAGATTCGGAACGCAGGGCCATTACGGACCAGCTTACCGGGTGTTTTAACAGGCGCTACTTTGAGACGCGCATGGATGAGGAGCTGTCGCTGGCAAACCGTTTTAAGAATAAAATGTGCCTTATCATGCTTGATATAGACCACTTCAAAAATGTCAATGATACTTACGGCCACCAGGCCGGCGATACCGTGCTCGCGGAAGTCGCGGAGACGGCGAAAAGCTGCCTTAGGGGCGAGGATTATCTTTGCAGGTACGGCGGTGAGGAGTTTACAGTAGTCATGCCTGAAACAAAAACGGAAGAAGCCCATGAGGTTGCGGAACGCATGAGAAAACTCATCGAAGAACACGCTTTTTACGGCGGCAACACCCTCATCAATATCACCATCAGCCTCGGGATCGCGGAATATCCCGAGAACGCCATAATCAAGGAAAAACTTATAGAAAAAGCGGATGAAGCCCTGTATGCCGCTAAAAACGCAGGCAGAAATAACACGAAAATCGCGGCAAAGTAATGTCCATCAAAAATCTCAAATGCACCGTGGCTTATAAGGGCACGGCATATTCGGGCTGGCAGAAACAGCAGAATTTTCCTACCGTCCAGGGACTGATAGATTACGCGCTTTTCAAACTGTTTGGCGGCGAGATAAAGACAACAGGCGCTTCACGCACCGATGCGGGCGTACACGCCATGGGGCAGGTTTTCAATTTCTGTGTCGAAACAAAGTTCGAACCCGATGGGATAAGGAAGATGCTTAACGGGCTGCTGCCGCAGGACATACGGATTAAAGACTGCGTCGAGGTTGATTATAATTTTTCAAGCCGTCATAACGCGAGGGAAAAATTCTACAGGTACATCATATACAATCGCAGTACCATGCCCCCCGTTTATAATGACATAGCGTGGCATGTATACGACAGGCTTGCTCCGGCAAGGATACACGAGATCCTGCCGCTCTTTAAGGGTAAGAAGAATTATTTTACTTTTTCGGCGTCTTCGGACGCCAAGAGGTACGAGCGGGAGATAAAATCCATAAAGATAAAAGTGTCGGGCCCGTGGATAATAATGGATTTCAGGGGGCGCAGTTTCCTGTACAACATGATAAGAAGGATGGCCGCCGCTTTCGTGGATTACGCCAGGGGAACAACTAACATGGCGGACGTGGAAAAGATGTTCGAAATAAACGACAGGGCAAACCTGACATCCACGGCGCCGGCGCACGGGCTGCAGCTGGTGAAGATAATTTACAACAAACATAACCCGCACACGAAGGCCGAAGTTTTGTAGCGATACGGTAAATATTGGAAAAAGAAAGGTGCAACTCAAAAATGTCAAAAACATTATACGTCATCGATGGCAACGGCTACGCCTATAGGGCTTTTTACGCCATGCCGCCTTTAACAACCCACGACGGCGTGGAAATACATGCCGTGTTCGGGTTTTATAACATGCTCATGAAAGTGCTGCGAAATAAAAAACCCGATTATCTTGCCTTAACCTTTGACCATCCTAAACCCACGTTCCGGCATAAAATGTACGCGGAGTACAAGGCCCAGCGCGAAAAAATGCCGGAGTCTTTGCAGGTACAGATGAAACTCATAAAGGAAGTCGCGGTCGAAGGCAATATTCCCACATTTGAAATGGAAGGTTTTGAGGCGGACGATATCATAGCTGCTGCGGCGGCGCTGGCCTCGCCTGACATGAAAGTTGTAATTATCACCACTGACAAGGATATTATGCAGTTGGTCAATGAAAATGTCAGCATATTGAAATTCGGAAAGCAGGAAGAAATAATAATCACGCCGGAAAAAATAAAGGCTGATTTTGGCATAGCTCCGCCGTTAGTGGCTGATGTCCTGGCCCTGATGGGCGACGCTTCGGATAACATACCCGGCGTTGAAGGCATAGGTGAAAAATCCGCATACAAACTCGTGCAGGAATTCGGCACTGTGGAAAATTTGTACGCGAATCTGGATAAAATAAAAGCGGAAAAACAGCGGGAGCGCTTAAAGGCCGGGGAAAAGGACGCGAGGATATCCAAGGAACTGTCCATACTTAAGCCCAACCATGAATTGCTTGAAAAAATAGAACTTACCCTTAAAAATTGTTCGACACACCTGATAGATTTCGACAGCTTAAATCATGAATTCATAGCGTATAATTTCAAGTCCCTTGTGGCGGATAAAGGCATGTTCTTTAAGGCGGCGAGATCCGCTCCCGGGGATAAGCCCAAAGCAGGAACCAAAGACGCCGTTAAAGAAGATGAAAACGGCGGCCCGACAGCGGAGGCAGCGGCGCAAGGGCAGGCAAGGGAAGCCGGGAAAAAAGACCTCGAGGCAATAAACGCGGCGGCCAAGCTTGTTATACTTTTTGACCGCAACGATGATAAAATGCAGCTTGTGTCCATCAAGGCTGACAATGAAAATTACTATATCGACGGGGAGGATTTTAAGCCTTTGGAGCTTAAAGGCAAAGAGATAATAACAAACTCATCCAAGGAATTATATAAATCCTGCGGATGCCTGCCTGCAAAAGCAAAGGACCTTATGCTCATGGCATACCTTCTGGACCCCGAGAAAACCAAACCCCACCACTCTCTTATTTTTTCGGAGTATTTAAGCGGTTTTTACCTTTCATACGAGGATGCGGCAGGCAAAGGAGCAAAGCAATTGAGTTCAAAAGAGGCTCCACGGGCAAAAATCGCGGAATATGCCTCAACCAATCTTGACGCGGCTGTAAAAACAGCGGAAATACTTGAAATAAAGATCAAAGAACAGGGGCTCCTGCATGTTTATGAAACCATAGAACTGCCGCTTGCGGAAGTGCTTGCCGGCATGGAACTTTGCGGGTTGAAAATAGACACGAAGCTCCTTGATGAACTCATAAAAAAGACAGGCGCTCAAGTGGCCGAACTCGAAAAACGCATCTACAGGGAAGCGGATGCCGAGTTTAATATAAATTCCCCGAAGCAGCTCGGAGAGGTCCTTTTTGAAAAACTGAACCTGCCCAGACAAAAGAAAATAAAGACGGGTTATTCCACGGATAATGAGGTTTTATCCGCGCTTGAATCAAGGCACTCGATAGTTGCGGACATACTCAGGTACAGGATGTTAAATAAATTAAAAACCGGTTTTCTGGAGGCTATTCTCGCCAGGACCGTTAGCGGCGCCAAACTTTACCCGGTATACAACCAGTCCGTGACCGCGACCGGCAGGCTTTCTTCATCCAACCCCAATATACAAAATATACCGGTGCGCGGGGAAGAGGGCAGGGAGATAAGGAAAATATTCATACCGTTAAACAGGAACGAGCGTTTGATAAAGGCCGACTATTCCCAGGTCGAACTGCGTATACTTGCGCATTTTTCAAAGGACGAAAAACTCATTGAAATATTTAAAAAAGGCGGGGACATACATTCGCTTACGGCTGCGGAAGTATTCGGGTTGCCCGTGGAATTTCTCACCAAGGACCACAGGCGCGCGGCCAAGACCATTAATTTCGGCATAGTGTACGGCATCAGCGCTTTTGGCCTCGCAAAACAGCTCGGGGTTTCAAACCATGAAGCCGCGGACTACATAGACAAATTCTTCATTACTTTCCCGGGGGTGCTTAAATACCAGCAGGAAACAAAAAAGGACGCTGTATTAAAAGGCTATGTGGAAACCTTAACCGGAAGGAAAAGGTATATGTCCGGTATACACAGCGCGAACAGGAACATACGCGAGTTTGCCGAGCGGGCGGCCATTAACGCGCCCATACAGGGGACGGCTGCCGATATGATTAAAATAGCCATGATAAACATAAATCAGGAGTTTAAAAAAACCGGCATTAGTGCTAAAATGATATTGCAGGTTCACGACGAGCTTGTTTTTTCGGTTTTGGCAAAGGAAACTGAAAAAGTGAGGGCGATCATAAAGGATAAGATGGAAGGCGCGCTGAAAATAGGCGTGCCTTTGGACGTCACAATAGGCGAAGGAGACAACTGGTATGAGTGCGGCTAAAAAGAAAATAGTTGTGGCTGTGACAGGCACCACCAAATCCGGAAAAAGCGAGGCCTGCGGGCACCTCGCGGAAAAGTACCCCGTCATTGACGTCGATCACCTCGCCCACAAACTCTATAAAAAAGGTTCTTCATTATATTACGTCATGAAACACAAATACGGGCCCGTGATAATAAAAAAAGACGGCGACATAAACAGGCGCATACTTGGAGAGATCATTTTCGGCGACCGCAGGGATTACTGGGATTTTACCTGCATAGTCTATCCGGCGCTGATCAAAGCGCTCATTAAGGAGATCAAGAATATAAAAGAACCCGTAGTCATACTTGACATGGCTGTCCTGTTTGAAAGCGGGTTTTATACCAAGGCGGATAAGATAATATTCGTGCGTACCAGGGATAAAGAATGGAAAAAAAGGATAGAAAACGAATCCGACCGCAGGTACTTTGAAAAAATAAGGAAATTCCAGGAATATTTCCCGACCCCGAAAAAGATTGCATTAAGCGATTATATTGTATATAATAATGAAGCAAAAGAGGAACTGCACAAAAAAGTTGATAAAATAATGGCGAAAATCTGAAAAGGAGCCCAAATGGACCCGAAAGAACAGGAAGAAGCCATAAGCAAAATATTAAGCAAAATTAAGGCGCTCCCCACACTTTCAATAGTAGTGGCAAAGGTCATCCAGGTCGTGTCAAACCCCCTCACTTCGGCATCCGATCTTAGCAAAATAATAACCGTGGACCAGGCTTTGACCGCTAAAGTATTAAGGCTGGCAAACTCGGCTTTTTACGGTTTTCCTTTCAGGATAAAAAATATCACCCAGGCGGTATCCATACTCGGTTTTGACACTATACGGAACCTGGCTTTGACCGTTTCAGTATATAAAGTTTTTACCGGCGAGAGCACCAGCGAATTTTCACATCAGGATTTCTGGAAACACTGCGTGGGGGTTGCCATATGCGCGAACCTGCTGGCAAAAAAAATCAAATACCGTTCGCCTGAAGGCGCTTTTACAGCCGGCCTGCTGCACGATATAGGCAAGAATTTTTTTGAACAGTATATGCACAAAGAATATTCGGAAGTCCTTAAATATGCCAGGGAAAACAACCGCTCCATGTATGAATCCGAAAAAGAATTGCTGTCCATAGACCATACGGTTGTCGGAAAATTGATGGCTGAAAAATGGAACCTGCCGCACGAGCTTGCCGCGGGCATAGCGTCTCACCATAATCCGGAAAGTGAAAAAGAAGAAAACGTCATGGCGCACTTAATTAACGTGGCTGACACGATATGCAAGAAAAAAGGCATAGGATTTTCCGGGGACTATGTCCAGCTGCCTGTAAGCAAGGAAGGCAGGGAACTTTTCTCGCTTAATGATGAAGGCGAACAGGAACTGATGACCCTGCTTGATAAGGAACTCAAGGAAGCGGAAACTTTTGTAAATATGCCGCAATAATTATTTGACGGAGGAATATTTTGGGAACTGCCGAAGAGGATATAAAAGAACTCAGGGATTACATAAAAAATCTTGAAGTTATAAATGAGGGCTTGAGAAACTCATTTGAAGAGCTCACTACTTTATACCGCCTTGTGGATATCATAACCGAGTCCAAGACACTTGAAAGGGTCTTAAATTCGCTGATGGACATGGTCACTGAAATCATTTCATGCGAAGGCGCCATGCTTTTTCTGGTCGATGAGAAAAACGGGGAGCCGGATGTGGCTTTAAAGCGCAATATCAGCAAAAAGAACGAGGCGAAAATAAACCTGCAGATGAAGCAGAAGGTCATTGAGTGGACCTTAAAAAAAGGCAAGACCATCGCCATGCCGGATATAGACGAAGATGCCAATGATACGGACAAGACCACTTTTGTCCTGGTTCCGCTTATCGCCCATGATAAGCCTGTGGGATTGATAGACATCATAAGCGACACGCCCGAAGGGGACATTACGACAAAGGACCTCTCGCTTTTAACCATACTCGCCAAGCAGGCGGCATTGGCAATAGAGAACGTCAAACTTTATGAATCCATGAAAAAGGACCAGATAAGCATTATACGCGCTTTATCCTCGACTGTTGACGCGAAGGACCATCATACATCCGGGCATTCGCTGAAAGTGTCGGAGTATTCGCAGAAAATAGCCGAGGCTTTGGGAATGTCTGAACGCGATATTGAAAACATAAAATACGCGGCATTGCTTCATGACATAGGCAAGATAGGCATACCGGACGAGATAATAAAAAAACCAACGCGCTTAACCCCCGAGGAATTTGAGATTGTAAGAAAGCATCCGGTAATAGGCGCCAGGATAATAAAAGAGATAGAATCGCTGTCCCCGATGGTTCCCATCATACTGCACCATCATGAACGTTTTGACGGCAAGGGTTATCCTGACGGATTGAAAGGCGAGGTTATCCCGATAGGCGCGCGTATCGTGCATGCGGCCGATGCATATGATACCATGGTTTCCGCGCGAGCTTACAAGGATATGCTTCCGGCAGAACTTGCTGTTTCCGAACTGCGCAAGAATGCCGGCACCCAGTTTGACCCCAAGGTGGTGGAAACATTCATCACGATTCTGAGGAGAAGTTCGGTGGGATATGACGATAAGATCGATTCTTGACAGCTTTTATTATAAAAATAACGGGTCGCTAAAGTTTATAATCCTAAACGCGGCGGTCCTTTTGGCGCTTATGATCACATCTTTCATGTTTTCCTTAAATCTAAACGATCCTGTGCCTTTCTCGCTCGGCCTTGCTTTTTTGGTATACGCTTTTTACGCGCTTGGCAGGGGAGGCGGTTTTTCCTACGGCATTGTTTACTGCGTATTCTGCATGCTTATGATATTTTCCAGGCCCGAATCCGAAAGGGCGCCGTACATATTTGCGCTTGTATTTTCCGGATTGTACATGCTGCACTTTTCGCGTTTCATAGATTTGACCGATGAAAAAGAACGGAGCAATGAAATAGCCGGGAGTGAGCTGGATTTGGATATGGTAATGTCGGAAGAAAAGATAAAAAAAATAACCGGGGCTATAAAGGCGAATAAGGGAAAAATAGAGAACTACAGGATGTTAAATAAGGTTGCCGAACAGCTTTTATCCACCCTTGACAGGGCCGAGATGGTAAAAGTAATCAGCTCTTATATACCGAAACTGATCGGAACCAAAAACATCCAGTGCATGCTGCTGGTGAAAAACGACGATTTGGATACTTTTACGGCGACAAAAGACAGGGATGACGAAGAACTTCCCGTAAAGGGGCCGGTCAATATTTATAAAAAGGACCCTTTTGACGAGTGGATAATTAAAAACAAGTACACTCTCTTTATTAAGAACATGGATGATGATATAAGGTTCAGGAACTTAAGGAAGGACTGGATCATGTTCAAGTCGTTTATAGCCATTCCCTTGTTTGAAAATAAAAGGCTGATAGGAATGCTTAAATTTTATTCCAAGGAACCTGACGCGTTCGGCAATGAAGACGTAAGACTGCTTAACTATCTAGGGGACATCAGTTCTTCCGTAGTTGAAAACTCAATCCTTTACAAGAAGACCGAGGCTCTGTCGATCCAGGACGGATTAACCGGGCTTTACATAAGAAGATACTTTATAGAAAAGCTTGATGAGGAGATGAAGAGGGCGCAACAAAGCGATGTGGTGTTTTCATACCTGATGATAGATATAGACCATTTCAAGGATTGTAACGACACCTACGGGCATCTTTTCGGGGACAAAGTCTTAAAAATCCTGGGAGGGTTCTTAAAGGAAGGCTTAAGGGATGTGGATATTATAGGCCGTTATGGCGGCGAAGAGTTTGTCATAATACTCCCGAACACCAACATGAACGGAGCCAAATTTGTGGCCGACAGGCTCAGGGACGGTTTTTCCAACTTAAGGATATCCGTCAATGAAAATGAAAGCATGAAACTTACCCTGTCATTTGGCGGTGTGGAATTCAAAAAAACCATGAAATTAACCGAAATTGTCAATAAGGCGGACAAGGCGCTGTATTATTCGAAGGAAAACGGACGGAATAAAGTAACTTTCTGGGAGGATATATCCGATGAAGATTAAGCTCCCGGTCTTCTGGATTATTTACGCCGTGTCCGCAGCCGCGGTTTTTGGCATTAACATCTGGTTAAAAAAGCCCGGGGGTAATCTGGCCGCTGCCGGGCTGGGCATACTGATACTTATGGCGCGCCGCGAATACGGTATAATACAACAGCGGATAACATTTGTCGGTGCATTAGCCTGCGTCGCCGTCATGTTCTTGTATTTTAAACAATTATCCCCGCAGATCGCACTGGGCCTCGGGATCATATTCTGCGCGGTCTATTTTTTCAGCGCGTCGTCTGCTTTTTACCTTAATAACCTGACTGCGGAGGAGGGGAAACTTAACGACCGCAGGGACAAGCTTAAAGAGGAAAAAGAAGGCAGGATTTCCTCTGCGCAGCTCGAAGACGACATCTTCGAAAAAGAGATAAAGGACATCAGGTCGCTTTATGAAGCCGCGGAGGAACTCGGATCTTCGCTTAACCTCGGTGAAACCACGGAACGCACAAGCGAGATACTGAAGAAAATAATAAAGAACAACTTCAAGATCCCGCTTGAAGAGATTAATTTCCTCATTATTTTTAAAAAGGAGCACGAGTACCGCATAGTCCAGTCTTTTGGATATGATGATGAACAGCTGAAGGGAAATGAGAAAGCATTCGTGAACGCGGTATTAAAAATGGGCGGGAAGAACCAGGCGCATTTTTACGTGCCCGATATGTCCAAGGTCCCGTCCGAGAACGGGCAGATTATGGCCATGAATAAGAGCATGATCTACATCCCTTTTATAGCGGAAAAGAAGCTGCTCGGCGTTCTCTTCATTTCCGGGAGCAGGGTTAATATGTTTGACACAAAGCAGGTCGATTCCATACGGATATTGTCCAACCAGATCGCGCTTTCGCTTGAAAAAGTCCACCTGTATGAAGAAGTGGAAAAACTATCCGAGACAGATTCCTTAACCGGCCTTTATGTACACAGGTACTTCCAGGAAAAACTGGAAACTGAAATAAAGAGAACGGCGAGATACGGCGGCAAACTGTCGCTTGTCATAGGTGACATAGACCATTTTAAGGCGGTTAACGATACCTTCGGACACTTGGCCGGAGATTACATACTGAGGACCGTTGCGGTTATATTGAAGAACCATACTAATGAGCTTGACTCCGTGGCCCGTTACGGCGGCGAGGAATTTGTCATAGTCCTGCCTGACCAAGATAAGGAAAAGGCTCACGCGAAGGCCGTAAAAATACGGAAAGAAATAGAAAAATACCCGTTTAAGTACGAGGATATTTCAATAAAGATAACCATGTCCATGGGTGTGGCGGAATATCCGGGCGACGCGATAGCAAGAAGGTCGCTCATCGATAAGGCGGATAAGGCGCTATACAGGGCCAAAGAAGAGGGGCGTAACAGGGTCATAAGGGCGTAAATGCAAATTACTAATTACAAATTACTAATTACTAATTGAAACGGGACGCTGTTTGTGTTTCAATTAGTAATTAGTAATTTGTAATTGGTCATTAGTAATTTAACGGCACAAAACGAACCGGAGTTGGCATGGAAAAAGAGTCGGAAAAACAGGCGGTTGAAGAGGCAAAGAAGGATCCTGCGGCTTTTGGCGTTATTTTCGAAGCGTATTATCCGGCTATATTGCGCTACGCTTTGCACAGGACCGGAAACGCGGCTGTAGCGGACGATGTAACTTCCGAGGTTTTCTTCAAGGCTTTGAATAAATTATCAACTTTTAAGTGGTCGGGCGTCCCTTTTTCAGCCTGGCTTTACAGGATAGCAGGCAATGAAATAATAGATTACTACAGGAAACACTCGCGCGCCCCATACTCTTATGACGATCCCGGCACGGGATGCGATTTACCCGATAAAAGTGCGGGCAATGACATGGAAAACGAACTAATAAAGGCGCAGGATGAAATTGACAACAACACGAACTTTCTTAAGGTAAAAGAAGCCTTAAAAACGCTGCCTGTAAAATATCAGGAGGTTCTTGTTTTAAGGTTCCTGGAAGATAATAAGATCTTCGAGATAGCCCAAGTCCTGGGCAAAAGCGAAGGCACCATAAAGTCGTTAATATCCAGGGGCATAGCCAGACTTAAAAAGTATTTTGACGGTAAAACGCAACCTTTGGGCGGTAAAACCGTTATATAGACAGATGCAAGGTTCAAAAATGAGGTTGAAAAACATGGATGAAAATGACGTAATAAAAAAGCTTACAGATGCGAAACTGCCCGATATTGGCATGCCGGCCAGAAAAGCCGCCCTAAAGGCAGCTTTGATCAATGCTGCTGCCGCAGGGAATAAAGCGCCTTTTCTTCCGTTTTTCAGGAAACTTATTCCCGTTTTTATAGCCGTATTGGCGGCCGCAGGCACGACTGTTTATGTTGTTGATAATTTTGATAACGGCAGCAAATTTAACAGCCACGGCGGTATCTGGTCGACATACTCGGACGCGCAGGAAGGCGGTAATTCCTCAGTATGGCCGGAGGCCGGTCTTAATAATGACGAAGGTTTCATAATGTCCCAGCCCGGCACAGGAGGGAAAGGCTACGCTGCAAGGGTTACCGGCAGAACAGGCACGGCGCTTGGGCTCAATTATAATTATCTTGGTGTTGTTGTCAGGTTTGACGCCCTTTCATCCTGCCCGACATGCAAAGGCGCTGATATTAAAAAATACAGCGGCATAAAATTTTCTGTGAAAGGAAATCTTGAAGGCGGTATCCTGTATTTCATACTTCCATATGAAACAAGCGAGTGCGTACCCAGCCGTATGACATGCAAAAGCATGACTGATTACGCAGATTACGAAGCTGATATATCCAAGCAGGTCGGCGGCGATTGGAGTACGGTTGTGATTAATTTCAGGACCGACCTTCAGCAGCCGGACTGGACGGCCCAAAACAGGAGATTCCCGGTGGAAAAGGTGCTTGAAAACGTTCATCTTTTTAAATGGCAGTATAAAAACGGCAACGGCAAAGTTATGGACCTGTGGATAGACGACCTGGTGTTATTTTAAATACTGCAACCTTTGGCGCGGCGGGCCGTTAATTATGCAAAGAGATAGTTGGAGTTAAAATAAAGGAAGGAAAAATTTTAAGGAGGGATTGCGTTGAAAAAATTTGTAACATCGGTTCTTGCGGTAATCTTTTTATCGGGTTTGGCCCTTTCTGTATTTGCCGAGGGCGAAGACATAGCGGCAAAACACAGGATAAAGTTGTGGACATTTGAAACCGGAACGACCGAAGGCTGGCACGGGGTGGGAAAGTGGAGCAAGACATGTTCGGTGACCACGGATAAGAGATACGTAACAGAGGGCAAATACGCGATGAAGGTTGACCTGACCGGTTCCATGGATTGGAACCAGGATGTCATGGTTATAGCCCCGCCGTTCGACCCGAATGTAAACAAGCTTGTCGAGATCTCAATGGACGTCACGGTGCCGGAAGCGTCTGTTGCCGGCCTTGAGTACCAGGAACTTTACATGATTTGTTCAAGCAAATCAAATGCGTGGTATCAGCTTAAAAGCCAGCTTATGCCGGGGCAGAACAAGGTCGTCTTCAAGATCGACAATGCGAAGGTAAAGCAGGATATGTGGAACATATATCTGGTTACGAATAATTCCCAGCCGTATAAGGGGCCCATCTACATAGATAATATGGTTGGAAGGCTTATGGGGGAACCCGGCAACGCGGAAGGCAGGATCATAGATAAAGCTACCGGAGCGCCGATCAAGGACGCGAGAGTTGTGCTCGGGGATTCTTTAACTGTTACGGACGGCAGCGGAAACTTTAAGGTGACAGTTCCGGAAGATGCCTATAAATTTGTTGTGGTTGCATACGGGTACAAAGATTACAACATGGACGCCGTGATCCTGGCAAACGGGACAAAAAGTTTCGGCGACATCCCGATGTTGCTGAAAAAAGAACCGGTAAAAAAATCAGTGGTTATAAATATAGACCCGGCAAAGATAATCCGCACCATTGACAAGCATAAGTTGTACGGGCAGAATATAGCCGCTTGGCACAAGCCGCAGGGCTACAGGGATGCGGAAGCGCTTGCGAAGATTAAAAGGATAGGCGCGACTTACTTCAGGATACCCGGAGGGGACTACGCCAATATTTACAACTGGAAGACCGGCGAAGCATATAAATACGACGGCACGATCAAGGACACTCAGGAATTCAGCTATATGGGAGGCATGGTACCGTTCATCAAAAGGATGGATGTCATGACAAACAGCTCGGTTGAGGTGCTGCCCACGATCAATATCCTCACTCCCGCCAGCAAGACTATCAATCAGCGGCTGGATTATGCGCTTGACTGGCTGCAGGATATGAAAGACAAAGGCGTTAAGTATAAATACGTTGAAATTGGAAATGAGCTTGATAACAAGCCCCTGGTCCCGGGGCCGGCAAAGGCCAAAGAAGGGCATAGCCAGCTGGATTCCCAGACAGACATGAAAAACGTACACTGGTGGACCGTGATCTCAAATTACTGCAAGGTCTTTAACCAGGCTGCGTATAAGATCAAGTATTTTGACAAAAGCCTCAAAATTATGGGGCCTGTTCCCATGCAGCCAATGAACCAAGAAAGGCCCGAAGGCGATCCATGGAAGGCCACCGGGACAAAAGCGGCTTTTTGGGTGGAAAAATTCCTCTCGCTGTCGGGCAAATATGTGGATACGCTCGGGGTTCATGAATATCCTTTCTGGGCGAACAATGACGCCAGGGCCCTGCTTTCCAAGCCACAGACAACATGGCCGGTTTACATGCCGAAATTCAGGGCATGGATCAAAAAATATGTAAATAAAGAGTACCCGAATAAATATGTTGAAGTTGCGCTCACTGAATGGAACTCGGGTGACGAGAATATCATGACGGTTATGATGGAGAACGCCCTCTTCAGCGCGGATTATCTTGGATCGTTCATGAAGGAAGGCGGAGATATGGCATTTGTATGGGACTTGTATACGCAGAAACCCGGATTGGGCGGGGGACACGGGCTTATGGACGAGGAAAATGACGCGACCAGCAAGTTCTCTGAAAGATGCGTGTACTGGATATTTGATATGTATTACAATGATTTCGGCACTAAAATGATACAGTGCGAATCAGACAACCCGGATCTGTCGGTTTACGCGTCCATGGTAGACGACAGCACCATATCCATCATGGCCATAAACAAGACAAGATTGTCGGTATCCGCCGCAAAGTTAAATGTAAAAGGATTTACCCTGTCAGGTTCGGCCAAAGCATGGCAGCTCTCCGACAAGGAGTATGTATGGTCCAAGGAACTCTACAGGCCCATAATTAATTCCGGCCCTGCGGAGATGGATGTAAACCTGGACAACGGCACATATAACTTCCCGCCGTATTCAGTGACAGTGCTCCAGGTAAAAAAGTAAAGTCAAAACATTCAGATAGTAGATAGTAGATGGATCAATGCGCAGTGGCCGGATAATATCCGGCCACTGCTTTTTTTAGGCAAAAATATGCGGTTAATGTAGTGGCCGAATATTATTCGGACACTCGTTGGTTTGGACATCCTACCTGTGGCGGCAGTATATGCCGCCACTACAATATGTATTTCAAAATCCGAATTTGATTATTTTATCCTAAAATAGAATTGACTTTCCGCCTGTTTTTATTATAATAAACTCACATTTTTATAAAACGTTTTTAAGGAGAAAATCAAATGGCAAAAAAGGCTAAAAAGGCAAAAGCACCAAGTATAATAACTATACCGCCGCAGGGCATGACAATCACCATTCCCAATAAGTTTTATCTGGTGGCGGGCGCTTCGGAAGGCATGACGCCGCTTAATGCTTTTGACAATGCGCTTGTGGACGCCGGCATCGGGAATACAAACCTTGTTAAAATGTCATCAATACTTCCGCCTGGCTGCATAAATATAAAACCGGTAAAACTGCCTTTGGGTGCGCTTGTTCCGGTGGCTTATGCCTCGAAAGTGTCCTCGCAGTCCGACGAGATTATCTCGGCGGCGGTCGCGGTTGCAATACCCAGGGATAAAAAGAAAAACGGGCTTATCATGGAGTACTCGGCGGCAGGTCACAAGGAAGAAGTTGAAAAGATAGTGAGGCATATGGCTGAAGAGGGTTTTAGGCAGAGAGGTTATGAACTAAGGGAGATCCTTTCCATCTCCGCGCAGCATAATGTAAAAAAGATAGGCGCCGCGTATGCCGCGGTTGTTTTGTGGTGGTAGGCTGATGGGGAAAATGACAGGCAAGTGGTGCACGGAAGTATATAAGGATACGGCGCTTTCTTTTAAAATAAAAAAGAAACTTTACGGTAAAAGGTCCAGGTACCAGATGGTGGAAGTATATGAGACTGAAAAACACGGCAACCTGATGGCGCTGGACGGCTGCTACATGGTGTCCACTGCCGAAGAGTTTGTATATCACGATATGCTCGCTCATGTCCCCCTTTTTACCCATCCCAACCCGGAGAACATACTTGTGATCGGCGGCGGGGACGGAGGGACGGTCAGGGAAGTCATGAAACATAAGTCCGTCAAGTCAATTGATTTTGTGGAAATAGATGATGATGTTTATACGGTCTCAAAAAAATATTTTCCGGCGCTTGTTAAAGGACTGGAGCAGGATGACAGGGTGCACTTTTTATTCGGGGACGGCATTAAATTTGTGAAAGATTCCAGGGATAAATACGATGTTATCCTTGTTGACGGCACCGACCCGTCGGATATAGCGGGAGGGCTTTTTTCGTCCGATTTCTTTAATGACGTGCATAATGCCTTAAAATCAGACGGTATCATGGTTATGCAGTCCGAGGACCCCTATTACGACTCTGATATCATAAAGAACGTACAGGACAGGCTGAAAAAACTCTTCAAGCAGGTGCATCTTTATCTCGCGTTTATTCCCATTTACCCGTCAGGCATGTGGAGTTTTTCTTATGCTTCAAAAAAATATGACCCGATGGTAATAAAGAACAAAAGATCCGGGATATCAAAATTCAAATACTACAGCCCGGAAGTCCATAAGGCGGCATTCGCGCTTCCGCAGTTTGTGAAAGACGCTATAAAATGAACTTTATCAAAAACGCCGGTTTTATAGCATGCGACGCCGGGTACAAGGCGGCGCACACGGTATTAGCGGGGCTGCCATATGACGGCACATCTTCTTTCAGGCCCGGTTCGAGGTTCGCCCCTGATTCTATAAGAAGGTATTCCTACGCCATAGAAACATTTTCCCACGAGCAGGAACGCGACATAACGGATTATAAGGTTGCCGACCTGGGAAACCTGGAAATGCCTTACGGCGACAGCAAAGCCGTGGTAAAATTGGTTGAAGAACTCGCTGCTAAAATGCTCAAGGATAAGAAAAAAGCCCTGTACATAGGCGGGGAGCACCTGCTTACATATCCCATCATGAAGCAGTACTCGAAAAAGTACAAGAACTTAAAAGTCATATATTTCGACGCACACGCTGATTTCAGGGAAAGTTTTACAGGGAGCCGTCTTTCACACGCATCAGCCGCGAGGCTCACGGCCGGGGAAGTCGGGGATAAGAACCTGTTCATGTTCGGAATACGTTCTTTTGAAAAAAATGAGTGGCTGTATATGAAAAAACATAATATATTTGTGGACAGCAAAGCCGGACGTTTTGATGAAGTGGTTGATAAAATAAAGGGCTATCCGGTTTATATGTCTTTGGATATGGATGTTTTTGATCCTTCCTGTCTGCCGGGCCTGGGTACTCCGGAGGCCGGCGGTATTTTCTATGATGATTTTATGAAGCTCCTTCCGGGCCTGTCAAAACTTGACATAGTCGGAATGGATGTCCTTGAGATATCGCCCGAATACGACCCGCACGGCAACTCGAGCATATTCGCGGCAAAAGTCATAAGGGAACTGATCCTTAATACCGCTGTCAAATGACAGCAAAAGACAAAGTATATAACGGTATACTTGCTTTAATGCCGTTGATTGTCTTTATGCCGATGTACATTTCAAATCAGGTGGTTGGCTGGCTTGACTTTCCGTTTTATTTTCTCCCGTTCCGCATGCTGACCGCTGATTATATACAGCATGGTATTATGCCTTTCTGGAACCCGTATATATACTGCGGAAACCCGCTTATGGCAAACATGCAGTCCGCGGTTTTTTATCCATTAAATATTTTCTATCACGTCCTGCCGGCGGTCCTTGCGGTAAAAATCACCACTTATATAATATTCACCGTAATGGCGCTGTTCACTTACGCGTTTATCAGGCTTTACAAGGCCTCGGAAGAGGGGAGTTTCCTGGCTGCGGTTGTGTTTGCTTTCGGATTCTACAGCATGGCCAAGGCCGTTGAATTTGCCGAGATCAATGTCATGGGGTGGATGCCCGCCGCGCTGTATTTCACCAAAATGTGTTCCGGGTCGGGAAAGATCCGTGATTTGTTCATGATATCTTTTATGCTGTGCCTGTCCCTGCTCGGCGGCCATGCGCAGTTCTTTATTTATGTTTGGCTTATTTTTTCAGTTTTCTTTATTTATGAAAATATTTATATGACGGGACGCTCCGTGCCGGACTGTATAAAAGACTTTTTTATCATAAACATCATACTGCTCGGATTGTCATCCATACAGCTCCTGCCGACGGCCAGATTTATTCTTCTTTCAAAAAGAGCCGTGGGCGGCCTTGGGTACGCGAGCGTTATGTCCGGTTTCTTAAGTTTTGACCATATAGTAACTTTCATTTTTCCTTTCCTTACAGGTATTTTTTCGAAGCAATCCGGTTTTTTAAACTGGTTCGGACTTGTAAATGCCGGTATACTTCCCATATTGTTTATGGTACTGGGCGCGTTCATGATCAAGGAGACCAGGCTCAGGCTTTTTCTCATCTCGGCGTTTACATTATTTCTTTTACTGACGTTCATAGGGCGGATGCCTTTTTACAGTGCTTTATTTCATATGCTGCCTTTTTTAGGGTCCATAAATTACCAGTCGAAGGCGATATTGGGGCTGTTTTTCATTATGTGTCTTCTCTTTGCAAAAGGTTTTGACGAGCTATTCAGCAGGCCGGGCAAGGAACTGAAGGGTTTTATGCTGTTTTCCTACATATCTTTTGCGGCCGTGTTTATTGCGTATATTTGCGCGGAACTGTATAAAAATAATATTATGATATTTTACAGGAAAATTTTTGCGCCGGGAGCGAGTTTTGAGAGTGTATACAGCGCGGTGCAGTCCTATGACCGGCTTCTTTTTAATTTCATGCTCTTTGTGGTTATTTTTGCCGCCGCAGTGCTGATAATCCATATTGCCGGAAATGAAACAAGAAGGGGGACGGGGATTAAGACTGCCGCTGTGGCTGTATCCCTGATAAGCCTTTTTACTTTTCAGCACTGGGAAGAATTCATATATTACGATCCGGCGGTTCTGTTTACAAAAACAAAACAGATGGATTTCATCACGAACAAAAGTTCAATCGGACAGTCAAGGATCCTTGCGCCGGGAAGATATAACCGTTTTAGCCTGCAAGTAGACACTGCAACGGTCAATGACCTTGTTTATTACTACCAGGATACGTTTTCACCCAACTTCCCGATGTATTACAGGTTAAAAAATGCAGACGGGTTTGATTCGCTGTTTCCGGGCGATTTTGCGTTCTTTAAGGGCTGTTTTAACGTAACGGAAACTCCCTGGACCATGCCGGCTTTCTCGCTTTTCTCGGCAAAATATGTGGCAAGCATAGCAAAAATAAATGATAAAAATTTAAAACTTGTAAGTCCCGGTTATTCCAATATATATGAAAATTCAAACTATCTTCCGCCCGCATTCATGATCGGATGTCCTTTTGAAGCCGCCGCTGTGGACAGGGATAAGGCCAGGGAAATGCTTTCAAAACCTTATTTTAACCCGCTTAAAACGCTGATTATGGAAAAGCAGGACGCTGATCCTAAAAATCCCGCAGCAGGCCTTGTGAACCTGGAAAAACAGGCAGGTGATCCGGGGAAAAAAGAAGTAAGCCTTTCCATGCCCGACCCAAATACGTACGTTGTTAAGACAAGCTCGCCGGTTGCCGGCGTGTTAGTGCTGACTGATAATTATTATCCGGGCTGGAAGGCATATGTTGACGGCATTGAAACAAAAATATTGAAAGTGGACATAACTTTTAAAGGCGTATTTCTTGGTGCGGGAAGCCACGAAGTTCGTTTTAAATATTCGCCGCCGGAATTCTTTTACGGAGCGCTTATTTCCATACTGTTGCTTTTGCTGATGATCACGGTTGTGCCGTTCATTGCAGCTTTGTTTTAGGTCCGCTTATTTTAACCGGGGTGTTATATAGATGAAAACAAACAGGATGTTGGTTACGGGTGTCATGTTGTTTTTTACGGCTTGTTTTTGGCTGTATTTTTCAGGCATGGCGCCTTCATATAATTCGGACGACAGCCCTGAAACTTCAGCGGCTTACTATACCCTCGGGATACAGCATCCGCCCGGTTATCCGCTGGCTACGCTTATAGGGAAAATATTCATGAATGTGCAGTTGGGTTCGCCGGCATTCAGGGCAAACCTTATGGCCGTATTTTTCAGCGTGTTTGCGGGTTTCATGATATTCATGCTCGTTTACTTCTGCATAACATCCCGGGACAAAAAAACAGGCAACTTTACATCTGCTGCGGTATCCGCGGCGGCAGCCTCATTTTATCTATTTTCAGGATCGGCATGGCTGCAGGGAAGCATAGGAAAGGGCGGCCTATACGCCTTAAACTCCTTTCTGCTGGCCTCCTGTCTTTACGCTCTGTTCAGGATGAATGAAGGAAAAAAATATCTTTACCTTTTTGCCGTTATATACGGGATTTCCATGGGCAACCACTGGACCAGCATGATTGTCATATCTCCGGCGGTTTTGTACTATCTGTTTATGGAAAGAAAGAATTTAACCCTGAAGCGTTTATTAACGGCCGCGGCATTTTTTATTCTCGGGGCCTCGGTTTATATTTACGTGCCATTAAGGAACCTTACGGGTCCGGCTTACTGCTGGGGGGACGTAAAAAGCATCAAGGATTTTATATGGCTTATTTCCCGCGCCCAGTATTCGGGAATAGAAGTAAAACACAGCCTCGTAGATACGCTTAATCTGCTGGGTTACTATGTTAAGAACCTTTTCCAGTCCGAGTTTCCGTGGGGAACGGCCATACTGATATTGCCCGGCATGGTAATGCTGGCATTAAAACAGGCGAAAAAAGGCATTATGCTGATTGCCGCGTATTTGTTTATCATGGTAAGTGTAGCGTCTTTCGCCACCCCGCCTCCCAAAACCGAATGGCTTATCAAACCATACCTTGTTTCCACAAATATTTTTGCCGCGGTTTTCAGCGCTTTTTCAATTTACTATATAGCGGCCATGTTTAAAAACACCATGGTAAAAAGAACCCTCGCCTTATTTTTGGCTGCGGTTGTCACTGTTATTTTAATCGCCGCCAATAGGCCCGGTTACGGGCGTTATTTTATCGGCTATGATTACGGCAATAACATGGTGAAATCGATAAAACCCGGTTCAATAATATTTCTTGAGGGCGACATGAACGTCGGAGCCATGATTTATAAATCCCTCGTTGAAAAGCAGAGGTTTGTTCCGGTAATACCCGTTGTGTCGCTGTACGGCTGGTATCAGGAACAGGTTACGCGGAATTTCGGGAGTTTAATCAATATGCCGCCGCCCTTAAAAGACTTAAAACAGTATATGGGCTCCATAATGGCGGCAAATCCGGGCCGCGACTTTTACTACTCCAATATTTTCACAAAACAGTTCGTGGACGAGGGGGCGCTGAAACCCGAGGGAATCGTCATAAAGATCATGCGTAATAACATGAGAAGCGTTATATCGGATTATTTATTCAATATTTATTCATACAGGGGAATGGTGGAAGACAAGGTAAAGAGCGATGAATTCACCCACAGGCTTGTAATAGAAAATTACGCGATGAGTTTTTTTAACCTGGCCGACGTGCTGAGAAATACGGGTAACAATAAAATAGCGGCCAAATATTACGAGCGGGGCCTGATTTTCTACAAAAACCACGGGGCCTATATAAATGCGGGCCTGGCGTGTTACTATGCGGGCGAATTAGACAAAGCCGAAGCCATGTGGCAGGAAGCCTTAAACACGGACCCGAAAGATTCAGTATCGTATTCCAACATGGCCTTCATTTATCTGAACAAAAAAGACATACCCAAAGCAAAAGAATTCATACAAAAAGCCCTGCAGCTTGACCCGAACAACCAGACCGCTCTGTATCTGCAGAAGAACATTAAATGATACTGCCGGAAAAGCATGATAGGTCGTGTCCGGTACGAACTTTAATTTTTCTATGGATTTTGCGCTTATATTATATAGGGGAATCGCGCAAAGGCCATAGAAAAATTATAATTCGTACCGGACACGATAAAGAATATCTGCCTGCATTTGTAGGGGCAGCATATCATGCTGCCCGCCTTTTGCGGGCTTTTCCGGTAGTATCATTCGTTTTAGGGTGAGGAGGAAGGTGTTCTTTGTACCGGTGTTCTTTGTACCTTCATTTGTGATTGATTTACCCGCAGCTAAGTAGTATAATCATCAAACATCATGGAAAAAGTATTGTTAATAAAGCTTTATCAGAATCAGGACAAAAATGACGTTGCGTCCGATATAGAGGAGATGAAAGGCCTTATTTCGACTGCCGGAGGGGAGTTGGTTGATGTTATTTCCCAGAAGCGGTTTGATATATCTCCTGCTTTCTATATAGGCAAGGGTAAGGCTGAAGAAATAGCCGTTACTTATAAGGAAACGGTTGATGTCATCATATTTGACGCTGATTTAAAGCCTGCCCAGGTGCGCAACCTTGAGGATGTAACCGGCAAGCGTATTGTGGACAGAACCCAGCTAATACTTGACATATTTGCCGGCCGCGCCAGGACCAATGAAGGCAAGCTTCAGGTTGAATTTGCCATGCTCAACTATATGCTGCCGAGGCTATCCGGGCGCGGGCAGGACCTGATGCAGCAGACAGGCGGCATAGGTAACAGAAAAGGGCCGGGAGAGACAAAGCTTGAAGTGGATAAAAGAAAGATAAACATACGCATACAGAAAATAAGGAAAGAACTGGAAAACATAAAGGTAAAACGGGTGATCCAGCGCGAGCGCAGGAAAATGCTGCCGGTACCGCAAATAGCCATTGTGGGATATACAAATGCGGGAAAGACCATGCTGCTTAACAAACTGACCAACGCAGGCATGCTTTCTGAAGACAAACTTTTTGCCACGCTTGATCCCACGATCAGGCAGTTTACCCTCCCGAGCAGGTACAAAGTGCTGTTTTCAGACACGGTGGGATTTATTAAGAACCTGCCGCCGCACTTGATCGCTGCTTTCAGGGGAACTTTGGAAGAAGTCAGCGGCGCGGACATAGTCCTGCATCTCATAGATGTGACCGACCCTGCCTGGGGGGCAAAACGCGATGTGGTTTACGGCATACTGAAGGAAATAGGGGCGTATGAAGGCAAAAAAATCATTGAAGTATTCAATAAGATAGACCTCATAAACAAGAGGCGCCGCACATTTAATGCGGATGAAGGGATTTATATTTCGGCTTTCACGGGCGAGGGGCTGGAAAAGCTTATGAAAGAGCTTGAAAAAGCAGTGGAAGTTAATTTTATTGAAAAAGAAATACTTGTTCCTGCGGGCATGGAAAAGGCCATGCAGGTTTTTTACGGGGAAGGAGTCATAGTAAAACGCAGCGATACGGAAAAAGGCATAAAGATTACGGTCAGGGCTATGGAGAAGACCTATGAAAAATACATGAAAATGGTGAAGGAGAAGCAGCGTGGATAATGTTATCAGGGTCGGCGTGGTCGGCGTGGGAAGTTTGGGCCAGCATCACGCGAGAAATTATGCGAGCATAGACGGGGTAAAATTAACATGCGTGTCAGATGTGTCTGAAAAGGGGAAAGAGATAGCGGACAGGTACGGCGCGGAATTTTTTACCGATTATAAAAAGATGCTGGACAAGGTGGACGCGGTAAGCATAGTGGTCCCTACCACCCTTCACCACAAAGTCGCAAAATTTTTTATTGAAAATGATAAGCACATACTGCTGGAAAAGCCCATGACAGCCACCGCCAAAGAGGCGGAAGACCTGATAAGGATATATAAAAAGAAATCGGATAAGCTTATTTTCCAGGTCGGCCATATTGAGCGTTTTAATATGGCGGTTAAAAAACTCCAGGAGCTGAAAAAAGTCCCGGTCCTTATTGAAGCAAGCAGGCTCGGCCCTTTCACCTCCCGCAGCCTTGACACGTCGGTCATACTTGACCTGATGATACATGACATCGACATCATCCTGCAGATAGTAAAGTCAAAGGTAAAGAAAATTGACGCGATAGGCGTGCCGGTCCTTACCAAGTCCATAGATATGGCCAATGTAAGGCTGGAATTTGAAAATGGCTGCGTCGCCAATGTGACGGCCAGCAGGGTGTCGCCCAAGCGCTTAAGAAAAATCAGGGTTTTTGAAAACAACCTGTATATGTCCATAGACTACATGAGGCAGTCGATAAAAATTTATAAGGTAAAAGACGGGCTTGAACCGGACAGAAAACTGGCCTGGTCCGACATGATGGAGATGGATTCTTTCCCCATGGAAAAAAAAGAACCGCTCGGCAGCGAACTCAGGTCGTTCGTGGATTCCATCAATGGAAAGAAAAAGACGGAAGTCACGGTATACCAGGCTTATGACGCCCTGAAAATAGTGCTGGATATAGAAAAGCAGATACAAAATAAATTCAAAAAGATAAAAGGAAATATTATTTGAAGAAGATCCTTATTTCAGCCGGCGAGGCAAGCGGTGATTTCTACGGCGCAAAGCTTGCGCTTGAGATCTTAAGGCAAAAAAAGAAAAATATAACCATAATCGGTTTTGGCGGCCCGAAGATGATCGGGGCTGGCATTGATGTAAAGTTAAACCCTGTTGAGCACGCCGCCATAGGTTTTTGGGAAGTTATAAAGGATATATTTACCCATATTGGCCTGTACCTTAAGGCGGTCGATATACTTAAAGAAGAAAAACCGGATGTTTTGATAGTTATAGACAGTCCGGCATTCCACATGCCGCTTATAAAGCAGGCAAAAAAAATCGGTGTAAAAAAAGTCATATATTACAGCACGCCGCAGGTGTGGGTATGGAAGCCCCAAAGGATCAATGAACTTAAAAAATACACCGATTTGTGCGTAGTTGTCCTTCCTTTTGAGGAAAAGCTGCTCAAAGACGCAGGTATTAATGCCAGGTACTTCGGGCATCCTATGGCGCCGTATCTTACCCCGGCAAAACCTTCTGCCGGGGAAAAAATTGTGGGAATATTCCCGGGCAGCAGGGTAAATGAGATTAAGTCATTTACCGAAGATATCCTCAAAGCCTGCGCGCTTGTAAAACTTTCGCTTAAGAACGTGAAGTTTGTGCTCTTTAAAGCCGATACCATAAAGGATGAACTTATCAGTCCCTACCTGGAAAAATACCAGGGCTTAAAAATAAAAGTCGCGCAAGGCGCTGACCTTAAAATGAAGTCATCCCTGTCCGCCGCTATCGCGAAGTCCGGCACCGTGACGCTTGAACTGGCCATTATGGGGATCCCCATGGCCATCGTATACAGGGTATCCGGGTTATCGTACCTGATGATGAAAAACATAATTAAATTGAAATACGTCGGCCTGCCCAACATATTGCTTGATAAACCGGCGGTTAAGGAGTTCCTCCAGCATGATTTTAAGCCGGATAAAGTCGGGCATGAAATAACAGCCATCTTAAAAGACAAAAAATATTCGGCCGGGATAATAAGGGACCTTGATAAACTGCGGGGGAGGCGCGCGGACGCCTCAAAGGTCGTGGTAAACATTGCGCATGAAATCATCAGAGAGGCCTCCCTGTGATATATATATATAATTTTTTCCTGTATATATCCGCGGTTATTGCCTTGCCTTTCATCCTGATCCTGCTTGTATTCAATAAAAAGTGGCGACAAAGCCTGCCGGAACGTTTCGGATTTATTAGCAGGGAATACCTCGCTGAAATACGCGGTAAAAATGCTATATGGTTCCACGCGGCTTCTGCCGGGGAAGTGCAGGCATTGGCTCCCGTAATCAAGGAATTCAAACTTATGAAGCCGGACAAGTGCCTGTTTGTAACCACTACAAGCCTGAACGGAAAGAAAAAAATTGAAAAAGAACTGCAGGGAGTGATCAACTGCGGTTTCCTGCTTCCCCTGGACATTGATTTCATTATAAAAGGCGTGGTTGACAGGATAAAGCCCGGGGCCCTCGTGGTGGTTGAAACCGAGCTCTGGCCAAATCTTTTAAACTCCGCTAAAAACAGGAAAATTCCTGTTATCATGATTAACGGCAGGTTATCCGTAAAAAGTTTCAGGTTATATTACGCGTTCAGGTTCTTTTTTTCATGGGTTCTCAACAGGTTTGACATGCTCATAGTGCAGAGCGAGAAAATGCTGCGCAGGTTAAGGCGCCTGGGAGTCACGCAAAAAAAGATAATTATTATGTATAACACCAAATACTCGTTTGAAATTGATTCAACCCGCGCGGACGGGATAAGGCGTACGGATAAAAAAGGCAAAACTATCGTGGTGGCCGGGTCGATCAGGGAAGGCGAGGAAGAGACCGTTATAAGAGGGTTTGTTTCTTCCGGCGTGAAAGATTCCGTGCTTGTAATAGCGCCCAGGCACTTAAACAGGGTGGCGGTTATTGAAAAACTTCTCTCAACGGCCGGCTTAAAGTACGCATTGTGGAGCACTTTCAGGGATTATGGGCGCATCACGCAGTATGACGCTGTTATTATAAATACCATAGGCGACCTTTCGTATGTTTACACCGCGGGTGACGCGGCGATAATCGGCGGGGGATTCATGAAGTTCGGCGGTCATAACCCCATGGAAGCGGCCGCGGCCGGCCTTCCGCTGATAATGGGTCCTAATATGTTTAATTTCGAGGACACCGCGGACCAGTTTATAAAGAACGGCGGCGCATACAGGGCTGATTCCGCGGAGCAAATAGCTGAAAAGCTTAAACTCCTTATGTCGGACAAAGCGCTGAGGATCTCAAACGGGGAACAGAACAGGAAAATCGTCGAGCGTTTCCGAGGTTCCGCGTCAACCACCGCGATGCTGATAGACGAAGTGCTGATTGATTTTAATACGGAGAAAACAAATGCTTGAAAACTTTTGGTATCAGACAATATCAAAGAAAAAAAGGAACCTGCGGGAATTATTATTTTTCTGGTTCCTGACAGCGCTGTCGTTTCTTTACGGCGCCGGTCTTTTGTTCAGAAAAGCGCTCTATAAGCTGAATATTATCAAAGCAAGATCATACGGGGTAAAAGTCATCTGCGCGGGAAATATAACCATGGGAGGCACGGGCAAAACCCCTTTTATAGAAGAAATGGCAAAACGGCTGATCCGCGACGAAAAAAATGTGGTCATAGTATGCAAGGGATACAGGCGGGATAAAAAGAAGCCCATTGACGTTGTCTCCGACGGCCTGCAGATACTTTTAAAGCAGAGGTACGCGGGTGATGAAGCCTACATGCTTGCCAGGGCTGTCAATAAGGCAAAAGTAATAGTTGCCGACAATAAGTTACAGGGACTCGCGTACGCGGCGGAACTTTTTAAGCCCGATTATATCCTTTTGGACGACGGTTTTCAAAAGCGTGGCGATATAGCAGGCGCTTTCCAATGCGTCCTGATAGATGCCATAAATCCGGTTGGGTTCGGCAGGTTGTTCCCGGCTGGCATGCTGAGGGAACCCATGAATGAAATAAAAAGAGCCGACGCGGTCCTTATCACGAACACAAATCTGGCAGATCCGGGAAAAGTTGAAAAAATAAAGGAAATGGTGCTGCTTTTTAATAAAAACATGAAAATCTTTGAAAGCGAGCACCAGCCCAAAATGATCTATAATGTTTCGACCGGCGAAAAATCCGATCTTGGGGCAATAAATGAAAAAAAGATCATTGCCTTTTCAAGCATAGGCAACCCTGTGGGTTTTGAAAAAACATTAAAGGCCCTCGGGGCGCATGTGATCGTGGGCCTGCGGTTTCGCGACCATCACAGGGTCGATAAGAAAGAAATGGAAGCAATCATGAAACTATATGAAAGCACCAAAGCGTCCATGATAATTACGACTGAAAAAGACGAGGTTAAACTGAATAAGAAACACATAATAGACAACAGGGTATTTGCCTTAAAGATAGGGATGTTCATAAAAAATGTAAAGGAACTTGAGAAAAAAATGAGGATATCGTGAAAAAGGCGCTTGTAATCAGGCTTTCGTCGGCCGGCGACATATTGATCACAAACAAGCTTATAGCCGGTTTAAAACAGTCGGGTTATCAGGTACATTTATTATGCAAGGAAAAGTTCAGCCAGGCAGGCATGGCTGCCGGAGCTGACAGGGTAATAAAATATCCGTCAAGCATGTTATCCGCCGCATCCATTTTATCCCGGGAAAATTACGACGCTGTCGTGGACCTGCAGGATAATCTCAGGTCATTTTTGCTTAAAGTGCTGGTTAAGAGCGGCTATACAAAGGTTTATAACAAGGACACTGTCAGGCGCAGGCTTATGGTCCTTTTTAAATGGTTTTTAAAGGATACAAAAAGTGTATCTGAAAAATACCTGGAAGCTGCCGCGGGCCTAACGCCCGGCGACAATGCCGTCAAAAAGAAAAGCAAATCGTCCTTGAGGAAGAAACCTGTTATAAATGTTCTGATCCATGACGGCGCCAGATGGAAAAATAAACGCTGGCCGTATTTTAAGGAGCTGGTCAAGGGGCTCCTGAAACTTAAGAAAGTCCGCGTCACTTTAACGGGCGTAAAAGATGAGGTTGATAATTACAGCCCTTTGTTATATCATAAAGACAGGCGGGTCAGGGACCTGACAGGTAAGACGGATTTTACTGGTCTGCTCAAAGAGATACGCGGGGCCGATGTGTTCGTGGGCAATGATACTGCCGCTGCGCATGCGGCCCGGCTTTATGAAAAACCGGCGCTTATATTCCTGGGGCCCACGGTACAGGCATTCGGGTTTATAACAGAAAAGGATTTTATAATAATGGAAAACAGGGAACTTATGTGCAGACCATGCGATTTGCACGGCGGTGATAAGTGCCCGATCGGGAGTTTTGACTGCATGAAGTCAATCCCGCCCTCTGAAGCGTTACAGAAGATAAAAAAAATAATTTCCTGAGGTTATGAATGGCACAACCATTTAATCCGTCGAAAGTAAAGGAAAAGGAAAAGAAAAGGGTACTTAACGCCAAACAGATCAACTTAAAGCAGTTCTCAAAACTTCTTGTGATAGCTCCTTTTTCCATAGAAGACTTCATTTTATGCACGCCTGCCATAGCGGCCCTAAAAGACGCCATGCCGCCTGAAGGCAGGATAACCGTGCTTGTATCCGACGACGTGCTGAAAGTTTCCAGAGGCTGCAAATATATAGACCGGGCGCTTCTTATCAGGTCAATAAACCCATTCGCGGTTGTTTCCACGCTTGCTGCGGTTAACGCGGCCAAGTACCAGCTCGTAATAAGTTTTAACCAGGACCTGTTGACCGCTGTAATGACAGGCGCGGCCACGTTCGCGAAGGCGCGGGTAGCTTACGCCGTGAAAGACGAGAAGAGCCTGTACAACCGCCTTCACAACCTGCTTTTGTATTCAAATGACACTTCGCAGCATAAGATAATAAAATATTTAAACCTTGCCAGGTTCATAGGCGCGAATTCATATGATTTTATACCCAAGCTGTCCATACCCGGCGAAGATTTCGCTTTTGCCAAGGATTTTCTCAGAAAGAACAACATTACAGGCTCCGACATCCTTGTCGGGGTGCATCCGTCGTCCAAAAACGGTAAAAAGCGGTGGTCCATCGGCAAGTTCCAGCAGCTCACAAACAACCTGACGGATAAATATGGATGTAAAATTGTTGTTTTCGCGCATAAGGATGAGCATGTCCGCTTAAATGAATACATGGTTGTCACGAAAAAGAAAGCTATCGTGGTTGATACGGACGATTACATGAAGATGGCGGCCATATCCAGGTTTTTGTACTGCTTTGTCTGCAATGAAACTGATTTCATGCATGTTTTTGCGCCTTTTACAAATATTGTGGCCATATGGGGAAATACCGACCCGGAAGAAAACAGGCCCGCGGGCCAGCATAATGAAATACTGACCTCGCCTGACGGGAATGCCGATTCCATACCGGTCTCAGCGGTCACCGATGCTGTCGGTAAATTCATATCACAAAATGAACGTGCATGAAAATAAGCGCGGCTGTTGTAACTTTCAATGAAGAATCCAATCTTGAACGCTGTTTAAAAAGCCTGGATTTCTGCGATGAGATCGTGATCGTGGATTCCAAAAGTACGGACAAGACGGTATCCATCGCCCGCAAGCATACAAAAAATATATTTTCCCGCGATTTCACCGGCTTTTCCGATATAAAAAACTTTGCGCTGGACAGGTGTAAAAATCCGTGGATATTGTCAATTGACGCGGATGAAGAAATAAGTTCCGCGCTGAAAGAAAAAATAAAAGAAATTGCCGCGGTCAACGGCGCTCTTGACGGGTATTATATCAAAAGATCGGATTTTTTCCTCGGAAGACAGATCGGGCACTGCGGCTGGGACAGGGATTACCAGTTGAGGCTGTTTAAGAAATCAAAAGGCAGGTTTGACGGCAAGCCGGTGCACGAGTCCGTCAAAATAAACGGGGCAACCGGGAAAATAAACGAAATTATTTATCATTATTCCTATCCAAACAGCCTGGTTTACTTCAATAAAATGAACCGGTATACCTCCATGCAGGCGGATGAAAAACGCAAAGGTATGCTTGTCTTTAGGATACTTTTCGCGCCATTCCTGAAATTTTTCAGAATGTACTTCCTTAAAGCCGGGTTCCTTGACGGGTTCCAGGGTTTTGTTTTAAGCGTATACAGCGGTTTTTCCGAATTTGTCAAGTTCGCCAAGATGCTGGAGAGGGCCCGGGAGGCCGGCAAAGGGGCCATACTGCTGCGGGCGCCGAACTGGATAGGCGACGCGGTAATGATGACATTTGCGCTAAGGGAAGCAAAAAGGCTGTATAAAAAAGTGTTTGTCGCGGTGCCCAACGCCGGGGTTAAGGAAATACTGGAAGGCAATCCTTATATAGAGCGTATAATACAATATGACAGGAAGTCTTTGCGTTCGACGCTGCAGGCGGCAGCTATCCTGAAAAAAGAGAACATCGGCACAGGTGTATCTTTTTCGCCGTCGCTCTCTTCGTATTTATTCCTGCTTTTATCCGGCGTGAAAGTCAGGGCGGGATATGCATCGGATATGGGCGGCTTGCTCCTGAACTACACGTACAAACAGGACTTAAGCCACAAAAGGGAGCATGTGACCGAAGAATACAAAAAACTCCTGTATCTGGTCAATAACGGCTTTGATTTTTCAGGCGCAAAACAGGAACTATTCCCCAAACAAACGCCGGCTGCTTCGCGCGCGGGGAAAAATATCTTAATAGCGCCTTTCGCCAAGTTCGGGCCGTCAAAAATGTGGCCCATGGAAAACTATGTTGAACTGATAAAACTTATCCTGAAAAAACAAAAAAAGGCGATTATTACAATAACCGGCCTTATGGAGGATAATAGCTTCGTGTTGCCAAAAGAAATTATTGATGATAAAAGGTTCGTGGATTTACGCGGCGCTGATTTAAACCGGGTAATGTCGACGGCCCAGAATTCTGATTTATTCATAGGAAACGACTCGGGTATCATGCATATTGCGGATGCTTTTGAAGTCCCCATTATCGTCATATACGGCTCAACCGCGCCGTATTGGGGCGGCCCCATAGCGTCAAAAGCAGAGCAGTTCTACGAAGGCCTGGATTGCCAGCCGTGTTTTAAAAAAATATGCAGGTTCGGGCACTACAATTGCCTGAAGAATATAAAACCCGAAGATGTGTTTAAGTAGGTAATTAAGTACATCAGATAGCGGTATGGAACCGGACAGAAACGCTACTTTTCCGTCGAAAACATCACCTGCCCCCACTGCGAGGGGTTTTTGTAGTAATCTTCATTGCCTGTCCATCTGACCTGCAGGTTTCTTCCGGATTTATCGTCGGCATTGTCTATGGCAGCGTCAAAAGAGATGATCTTGTTCTTTATTCTGCAGAAACAGCCTGTGTTAAAATTGGACCAGGGAATGAAGGCTTCTATGGTATAGCCGCCTTTTTTTTCGTTATAGAAAATAATCGGGTTTATCAGCGGGGCTTTTTTTGTGAAATTCCATGTTTCAGTGTCCTTGGCGGCTTTTATGCCTATCTGGAAATCATAATTATCATAGGATGTGCGCGCCGGGTCGGCGTCCGGATTTGTGCATAGCGCCAGTTCAAGCGCGTCGCCGTCCCATATGTCCGCGCCTTTTTTCAGGTTTATGCCCGGAGTTTTGTCGCTGATATCTGCGAAAATATAGATGTTGGTTGAATCGTATCCCATATAGAGTTTTCCTGAAACACCTTTGGAATTTTGCCCGATCAGGATGGGTTCTGTTTTTATTTTTTCGTTAAATACGCCGTCGATCACAGCGTCCTGAACCGTCTTGACCAGCATAAACGGTTTTTTGTTGTCACGGATACTTTTTTTGGGGCCTGTGGCTTTGTCAACGGGGTCTTTTATGGCCGCACTTAAAGTGATGGTGTTCTTAGCCGCGCTTTCAAGGCCTTTTTGCGATACAAGGAAAAATTTTGAGGAGAGGGTTTTCCGGAACGATCCTAAAACTTCAGGGGATGAGTCCACCCTCCAGTCAGCCTCCTTATTTAAGTCAAACCAAACCACGGATCTTATGCGAGGGAACTCTTTCAACTCGGTTTCAAGCTGCCCGGTCCACTCGGATTTGTCCCCGCCCTTGTCCGCACATGCAAATTCCGCAAGCATGAAAGGTTTTCCGGTTATAGCCGAAGAGAGTTTTTCATACATGCCGCCGAATATTTCGCTTAAAGACACCCATTTGCTCCAGCTCTGTGTGCTTCCGAAATTGTAGCCGTCCATGCCTATCCAGTCCACGTACGCATCCCCGGGATAAGCCAAAAGCGGGTCGTTCCACGCGCTGTCCGGAACAGAAGAGCAGTTCGGCGCCCAGATCCACTGCACGTTATCAGCGCCTGCGGCTGTAAATATATCATGTATGTGGATGTATGCTTTTTTATATTTTTCAGGGTCATTATTGTTCTTTGAAACGGCCCATGGATACCAGTTGCCGTTGAATTCGTGGCCGACCCGCAGGAAAAGGGCGCTGCCATATGCTTTTGCGCCTTTGGCAAAAGTGTTTATATAAGTGTCAAACTGGCCGGCGATTATTTTATCCAGATTTATCGCTTCCTTGTCGCTCCAAAGCCACGGCTCCCATGTGATGTGGGGTATATAACCTGATTTATACAGCACGGTGCAGTGCGCAACGGGAAAATCAGAGTTCCAGTCAAGGAACCACATTATCTGTGACATCTTTTTTCCCGTATTATCCTCAAACTGTTTTATTGATAAAGGCAAGGGTTCGCCGCCCAGGAAAGCGCCCCAGTAAACCCCGGTATTTGACGCCGTTAAGCCGGCTTTCTTGGCGGAAGGCTGTTTGAAAATTACATTAACTTTTGCAGTTGAGGTGTTGGAACCCTCCGCAAAAATCAGGAAGGGGAAGAGAAGTAATAGGACCAGAACAGGACGTTTCATAATTATAGGCCTCCAATAATGAAGTTTAACAGATAAAGATTAACATTATATTTAACTGCTGTAAATTGAAAATATTGGTATGTATTATAGAAGGACTTAAGCCGCTTTAGACTTCGTAGAGAGGGGGCTTGCCCCCTCTAAACAGGGACGGGGGAAAAACAGTCGAGCCGTTTGAATGTCTATTGCTGCGGGCTGGGTCATATCGCTTCGTTCATGACCCGCGCCCTTGCAATATTATAAGTGGAGCGAAGGGCATGAGAGAGTAGATAGTTGAGAGTAGATTTAGCAAGCTTGGAAGGTTATTATATTAAAACCAAAAATGGATTTCCGGATTACCCGGAAATCCAAAATAATAAACTTGCAATACAACCGCTATTTTGTTATAAGATTATGGTTCGTTGATGTGGCGGTGTAGCTCAGCTGGTTAGAGCACTCGGTTCATACCCGAGTTGTCGGGGGTTCGAATCCCTCCGCCGCTACCAGATTTTCGCTTATGCGAAATATGGAGATAGTAGATAGGTGAGAGTAGATAGTAGATAGGGCAAAGGCGGTCAACATTCTACACTCGGCATCAAACAAAACATCCGATGAGCAATTTCTTTTCGGGGAATGGGAATAAATACATGGACTTGCCCGGGTATTTTTCAAAAAACATCCACAAATACGTTTCCCGCGGGGATTCTATAGTTATTGCCCTGTCCGGCGGGCCTGATTCTGTGGCGCTTTTACACCTGCTTTATTCCATCAGGGACGAATATAAGCTTAAATTATACGCGGCCCATTTTAATCACATGCTCAGAGGACGGGCGAGTTTTAATGACGCTGTTTTTGCGGAAAAACTATGCGTGTCAAAATCCATTCCTTTTTTCCTCGGGAAAAAGGATATCAGGAAGATATCGTCGGAAAGAAAAGGCGGAGTGGAAAAAACAGCCAGGATTGAGCGCTATAAATTCCTTATGAAATGCGCGGCAAAAGTGAATGCTGGGAAAATCGCGGCAGGGCATAATCTGGACGATAACGCGGAGACGGTACTGATGAAGCTCATATCAGGCGCGGGAAGCGAAGGATTATCGGGCATAGCGGATAAGAGGGTGATATATCCCGGAGAATTCAATTTCAGCATGCCGCATGCGCAGCGGAGTTCTTTTACGCTTATCAGGCCTTTAAGCGGCGCGCATAAAAATGAAATACTTGGGTTTCTTAAGGCCCGGCGGATTAAATACGCGGTTGATAAAACAAATGGGAAAAATGTATATACAAGAAACAGGTTGCGCAACCGGCTCATCCCTATGATCGCCAAAGAATTTAATCCACGCGTCAAGGATGCGCTGGCGTCGGCCGGCAATATTTTATCCGCGGAAAATGATTACATGGATAAAGCCGCCCTTTCAGCACGCGCCGCCGTGATCATACACGGCAAAAACGGCGCGCAAATGGACCTGAAAAAATTATTTAAATACCATGAGGCATTGCGGAGACGGGTTGTGCGGCAGGTTTTAAAGGACGTATTCAAAAGTCCAAGAAAAGTTGATTTTGACGCGGTAGAGTCGGTTTTGGAGTGCGCCGCGGGTCATAAGCCTTTGCAGCTGCCGGAAGGATTCTTTTGCTCGGTAAAAAACAACATACTGGCAATATCCCGTAAAATCCCGAATACACCTTACAAACCTGTGATAATTGGGTCCTGCAAAAGTCCTGATGCTGTCTTTAACGGCTTTAAGTTCTCATTTAAAACAACGAAGAATATTGACGGGATGGATTTCAGCGGCAGGGATACAGCTTTTATCGATCTTGATTCTGTCAGGTTTCCCCTGGCTATCAGATTAAGAAAACCAGGGGACAAATTCATACCGTACGGGATGGACGGGGAAGTCAGGATGAAAAAATTTTTCAATACATGCGGGCTTGAACCCGGCAGTCCCGTTATAAGCGACACGGAAAAGATCATATGGGCCGCCGGCGGCCGTATAGACAACAGGGTCAGGGTCAAACATTCTACAAGGTGTGTTCTAATTATTGAAAAAAGCAGGGCCGGGCAGTAATATTGACTTATTTCCGTTCAAATAAATCCAAAGTGTATATACAGTGGGTTATTCGTTGTTGACATAAGCTTTCTGAATTTATATAATGAATCACAGAAATGCGAGGTGTCCCATTAGATACACTGAACGCCGTGTAGTTATCACCGGGTTAGGTATTATCGCTCCGAACGGCAATTCCAAGGTCGAGTTCTGGAATTCCCTGCTTAACGGAATTTCAGGCATAGGCCATATAAAATCTTTCGATACATCCGAATACACAACCAAAATTGCCGGTGAAGTGAAAAACTTCGACCCTTTGAAGTATTTTGACGCCACTGAAGCCAGGCGTATGCCGAGATTCACCCAGTTTGCAATAGCTGCTGCAAAAGAGGCTATTGCAGACTCCGGATTGATAATCAACCATGATAATTCGCATGATACGGGCATAGTAATAGGAGTAAGCATCAATGCACTGGAGATCATAGAGGAACAGATGAAAGTATTGTATGAAAAAGGGCCGACAAAAATCAGCCCTTACACCGTAACCGGAGCGCTCCCCAACGCCGCAGCTGGTTTCATGTCCATCGCCCTTGGGATTAAAGGCCGGTCTGCCACAATATCCACGGGCTGTTCTTCGACCTTAAATGCGCTGGGACACGCTTTTGAGCTTATTAAATTCGGCAAAGTTGAAAGGATACTGTGCGGCGGGGCCGATGCCCCCATCACTCCTTCCATCATGGGGGCTTTCTGCGCGTCGCGCTCGCTTTCAAAACGCAATGAGGACCCGTGCGGCGCCAGCAGGCCATTTGACATGAACCGCGACGGTTATATAATAAGCGAAGGCTCGGCCATGTTCATGATGGAAAATCTTGAATCAGCCTTAAAGCGCAACGCAAAAATTTACGCGGAGATAACGGGTTTCGGGAATACTTCCGAGGCGCTTTCCATGTATAAGATGGACGACACAGGCAACGAAGCCGCGCGCGCAATGAATATGGCGATAAGCGACGCCGGGATAAATTCCAATGAGGTTGATTACATAAGCGCCCACGGGAGCTCGTCGTTGGTATCCGATGTCAGGGAGACCAGGGCCATTAAAATGTTATTTGGCGGGCATTCTGAAAAAGTAAAAATATCATCCGTGAAATCCATGGTCGGTCATCCGCTGGGATTGTCCGGAGGGTTCCAGACTGCGGCAACTATCCTTGCCGGGAACAGCGGATATATACCGCCGACAATAAATTATAGAAACGCGGATCCGCTGTGTGACCTTGATTATGTCCCGAATGAATCAATAAGGAAAAAAATAAATACGGCCGTTGTCAATTCCTTCGGGCTCGGCGGGAATAATTCAAGTCTGGTGCTGAAGGTTTACTGATTTGAAGTTCGAAGGTTAAAAGGTTCGAAGATTCAAAAAAATTGGAGATTGCCGTGGCTCAGCTTAAGGGAAGTTTTACCGAAAAGATATTATGGGATTTTTACGCTTCTGCTTACGACGACCTAGCGCGATATTACGCCCCTTACAGGGAAGTCATGGACGAAGCTGAAAAAGCATTAACGTCCGGCAAAAAAAAATACAGTACAATCCTCGACGCCGGCTGCGGCACAGGGGAGCTTGCCATAAGGCTTTTAAACCACGGCAAAAAACTCACATGTATGGATGTCTCCGACTCCATGCTCGCGTTATTCAGAAAAAAGCTGGAACGGATGCCTGAAAAAAAAATCAACTGCGTTGTTTATAAAGGCGACCTCAATGACAAACTGGGCCATAAAGATAAAAGTTTCGACGCCGTATCAAGCATACACGCATTGTTCATGCTTGACGACAAGTTCAAGGCCTTAAATGAACTCAACAGGGTTTTAAAACCCGGTGGCAGGATGGTGATAGCCCACGTAAAACCCGTCTCAATTCCGCGCCTGTTGAAGCTTGAATACGCTGAAAACGGTTTTTTTGCGGCAGTATTGGTTTTTTTCCGGCTTTTTAAGGTCGGGTTTATAAATATAATCGTGTCCGGAAGGCATAAAAAAGTCTATGGAATTACGCCGGCTGATGATATAATAAACCACATGAAAAGAAAAGGTTACAGCCTGTCGGCTAAAAAAGTGCTGTACCGCGGTTTTGATGATTTCATGGTTTTTGACAAAAAGGCGGAAAATGGATCACGCAAGCGTTGATTTCTACCAGTTTCAGACGATAGTATCCTTCACGGGTATTTTCATATTCGGCGCCATAACTTTTTTAAAATCCCCGGGCAACAGGCTTAATATCGCGGCAGCGGCTTTTTTTATATGCGTTTCCCTGTGGCAGCTTGACCTTTTTATAATAAGGGGGGCCCAGTCGCTTGAAGCCGCCAACCTGTCGTCCAGGATATTCAGGCCCGCCCTGATATTTGTGCCTGTTACACTGCTGTCTTTTGCGATACTCCTCACCAAAAGCAGGGGAAAAATACTGTTGCTTGAAAAAATCATGTATTTAACAGGCGTTTTGGGCACAGTGATGTGTTTTACCGGGATAGGCTTTAAACCCATGGTTTATAAACATGGCATCGGTTATACCGCACAGGCCGACCTGATATATATCCTGATCATAATTACTATCGCAAGTTCGCTCTGCGGGGTGTTTTTTGCGCTGCTGAGAAAGTATTTTTCAAAGGATATATTGTCCCAGGAAAAAAAGCAGCTGCAGTACCTCATGCTCGGGGTAACCGCGGGGTTCGTCGGCGCAGTTATTAACCTGTTGAATATTTTCGGCCTGAAGATATTTCCCATAGCCGGATTTCTTATATTGGTATTTTTCGCGCTTATCGCATACTCGGTGCTGACCTACGACCTCATGAATATAAAGGAATTATTCCAGAAAACACTGATGTACATTTTAACCGCCGCGATCATAGTTGTGATATATTCCATATTGAACCAGATGGTCTTTGAACACATAGGCAATAACTGGTATAAGACAGTTCTGTTTTCCATATGTACGCTTTTTATAGTCCTTGGTTTTGAGCCGACGCTTAAGATACTCGACAGGATAACCAGAAAGGCGTTTTTCATATCCAATTATGACTTTCAGGTGCTCCTGCAGCATGTGCTTTTCAGGATAAGGTTCCTGAAGGATTTTGAGGAAATTTTTGCGGTAGCTTCCGCAAATGTCGTAAATATATTAAAGCTCAAAAACTCGATGTTTTTTTTCTGGGACACGTGCAGGGAATGTTTCGTGCTGTACGCGGCGCGCAAGGATGAAGAGGTGTGCCTGTCAGTCAGGCATCCGCTTTTCGCGTATTTAAGCCTAAAGAAGGAACTGATCTACTACAAGAAACTCAAGGACGACATGGCATATGACATGACATTAAGCAAGAACTACAGGGAACTTGATGTGCTTGAAATGACGCAACTGCTCAAAAAGTATGACGCTGAGATCTGCGTGCCTGTTTTGATGAACGGGGAAGTGAAAGGCATATGGATAATCGGCGAAAAAACAAGCAAGGCTATATTTACGCGCGAGGAAATAAACTGGATCAAGAACATAGCCGCGCAGATCTCCATCATAATCGAGAACATAACCCTTTACAGCCAGCTGTTAAAATCCGAAAGGTTTGCCATGCTCGGCAAAATGTCGGCCGCTGTCGCGCATGAAATAAGGAACCCGCTGACAGGACTTAATGGTTTTGTCCAGATGATAAACGCGGACAGGGGCAACAGTGAGGCATTGAACAAGTTCCTGAAAATAGCCCCCGGTGAGTTCAAAAGGCTGGGAAAACTTACCGACAACCTTCTGGCCTTGAGCCGGACCACGGCGCTCAGGCAGGAAGAAAAAGACCTGACGAAGATCATTGATGAAACCCTTGAGCTGACTTCACACCTTCTGCGGGACAGGAACATAAGCATTGTTGTAAATTATCTGCCTGTGCCAAAGGTGAGCGTGGAAACAGAACAGATAAAACAGCTTGTATTGAATATTATAATCAACGCTTCCCAAGCCATGGAAAAAGGCGGTTCCCTGGATATAACGGTAAATGAGGGGGAAATATCGGACAAAAATTATGTTATAGCGGCGTTTTCCGATTCAGGGCCGGGCATTAACGAAGGGATTTTAGGCAGGATATTTGAGCCGTTTTTCACGACAAAGGCCGAAGGGACGGGGCTTGGGCTTGCTATTTCCAGGAACATCATGGAGGCCCACGGCGGCCTGATAAGCGCGGAAAATAATATGGTAAGGGGATGTACGGTCAGGCTGTTTTTTCCCGTAAGCGAATAAAACCGGTTGTGTGTCTTAAAAGAACCTTGACTTAAATGCAATAAAAGTGTATACATATAAGTACCAAAATACTTAAAGGGGGCATCTGTTATGCGCGAAAAAGGCAAAATGAAAAAAGTGAAAAAGATCCTGATCAGAGTCAATAAAGACGAGAAAAAACAGGCCGAGTTGCTTGCCCAAAAAGAAGGCAAGAACACTTCCGAGTTTTTCAGGAGCCTGCTCCGCGAGCATAGCGACAAGAAAATGCTCGAAGTACACCTGAATATTGTGGACAAGTACGAAAATGTGCTTGGCAAATACAGGGACCTCCTTACCAGGTTTGAAAAGAACAAGGACAACTGACGGCCCACGGCAGTTGACTTACGCACACATTGCTAATTGCGCGCCGCTGATCTTAAGCATAAAACTTAATTGGAGCGTTGATGGAAAAACCTTCTGCAATAGCCCAGAGAAAAATACTTATCGTTGACGACGAATATTCCATAAGGGAAGCTTTGCTTATGCTATTTTCGTCAAAAGGCTACAGCGTGCAAAAAGCGGAGGACGGGGTTGAGGCCTTAAAACTCCTCGACAGGGAGGATTTTGACCTGATTATATCCGATATCAGGATGAAAAACATGGACGGCGTCGCCCTTGTCAGGGAACTCAAGAACAAAAACAAGAAGATCCCGGTGATATTCATAACTGCGTATCCTGAAGTGGATAATGTCATAGAAGCCCTGCGGTGCGGCGTTGTTGAATATATAAAAAAGCCTTTTGACATGGAATATATCGCCGAGCGCGCGGCATGGGTCATTAATGAAAAAGCAAAAACAACCGAGGAAAAATACAATAAAAGGTTCAGGGAGGAAAAAGTCGGGTTTTTAAACCGGCTGTCCCATGAACTGAGGACGCCCCTGACCCCGGTCGCCGGATACCTGAAATTGCTTTTGAAGAAGGAATTCGGGGAACTCTCCCCGATACAGATCCAGATACTGACCGACATGGCAAGGAACAGCGAGCGGCTCAAAATGACGGCTGATGACCTGCTGATGCTTTACGAACTTGAAAATAATGAAGGGCCGCTTTTGCTGAGAAAAGGCAGCATTTCAAAGATCATCAGCGACACCATGTCCAGCCTGGAAGCCGCGTCAAAAAGCAAAAGGCTTTCCGTGGAAGTCGAGGTATTTGATTCCATAGACTGCATACACTGCGATGATAAAAAAATAAAAAGGGTTTTCTACCATCTTGTGGAAAACGCCATAAAATTCAGCCCGGAAGCCTCCATGGTGAAGATCATGGCAAGAAAATATGCGGACCAGGGAAATGATTTCATAAAATTCTCCATCGCGGACGCGGGTAAGGGGGTTTCAGGCAGGGACAACAGGGAACTCTTCCGGAGTTTTTACAATGTGAATCCTTCAGGCGACGATTATGAAGTGAACAGGCAGGTCAGGGGGCTGGGCATCGGCCTGACCCTTGCAAGGGCCATAGTTGAGGCGCATTGCGGCAGGATATGGGTGGAAGAAAATAGCAGCCCCGGGCCAAAAGAAACGGTTTTCAATTTTACACTGCCTGCGTTGTGAATATTGAAGGCAATTTATGCACATGATTTCCAGGTTATCAGGATTAAAATTCTAAATCCATCAAATACAATTTGTTTGAATTGGCAGGTTATTAGATACTTTCTATAAAGAATTTCATGGTTTTATAGGGTTTTCCGACAGTTTCTATATTATATGGCTGTTTGGCGGCAAAAACCTGCAAAAAATCTAAAAAACCACTTGATTTATTTGCCGATTTTTATTATTATATTAAGGTATATTAAATTGTCAACTATATCACAGGAGGTTTTTTTAATGAAGTCTAAAATGTCACTATTGTTATTAATATCTTTATGCCTGCTGGCTTTTTCAAGCCGGGTTTTCGGGTACAAATATTTGGTTGTCGCCCCGGGACAGACCTGGACCGCGGGCGCCACGGGTAATGGCATTAGCGGCGTACTTGCCAGCCAGGTAGCCGGCGTTCCTTTCAATGTTTCAGTGGTTGCCATAGATGAATCGTTCGCGACCGCGACTGCGTTTAACGCTGCGAGTTTTCCCGTGACCATGACATGCAACGCAACATCATTGATCACCCCCGCAAATCCATTTCCGCTGAACCAGCTATTAGGTTCTACTCCAAACGCGTTAAAGTATCCCGTAACAGTCACACTCGGCAATGCGATAAGCGGAAACGTGGTTATAGCCGCAAATCCCAACGCCGGCGGCCCGTCGTTCGGCAGTGTGACCATCACGTCCCAGATCATAACTCAATATGTATTCAGCCCAATACCAAATCAGACGGCAGGGCAGGGATTTTATATCTCAGTATCGGCCCAGGCAAGTGTTGCAGTAGTGACAGGATTCAACGGTACGGCCCAGATTACGGCAAATTATCCCGTAATAGGCCCTGTCCCGGTAGGAACTGTTCAGTTCACAAACGGGAATTTTTACGGTTTCATAACCTTAACTGCCGCGACGCAGGCAAACATGACCCTTACATGCGCTTCCACAACACCGGCTGCGACAGGCAACAGCAACACTTTTAATGTCGTGCCCGGCGCGCTCAGTGGCCTTGTCATCATAGGCCCGGGGCAGACATTCGCGCCCGGCAGCGGCAACGGCAGGCTGGGAAACTCAACATCTACATCACAATCGCAGACGGCAGGCTCTTATTTTTATGTCACGGTTTACGCGGTTGACGCGTTCTTCAACACATCCACCACATCAACGGTAATTGCACTTTCATCGTCCGACCCGAATTGTGTTATTACCCCGGCAAACCCGGGCGGTGTAACAACCACAGCCGGCCCGGATTTTGGCAGGGCCATATTCACGGTGCAGATAAGGACAGTTGGTTCAGGGACCCAGATACTGACTGCGACCGCGCCCTCGATTACAGCAAGCCAGGATACCGTGCCTATGACCTTCGGCGCGCTCGACCATTTTAATTTTTCCCAGCCCATAACAGACAAGACAGCGGGGGAGTTGTTCACGGTGAATGCGGCGGCAGTTGACCTTTATAACAATACTGTAACCACTTTTGCCTCGACCCCTGCGGTAAGCTTTTACTCCAATACTGGAACTTTCCTGCTTGATTCATACCACACTTACAATCACATAACTCCGTTCTTAAACGGGTTGGGAAGTTTTTTAGCGAGGATATACAAGGTTAGCTTAAACGCGACGATCAAGCTTACATATCTGACAACAAGCGGGACAAGCAATCCCACCTTTAATGTCGCGCCTTCTGATTTTTCTAAACTACTTTTTGTGGCGGATGGGCAGACATGGGATCCGGGCAGTATAGTAAACGTCGGGGTTTCGGGTAATCCAAATCAGGCGATAGCGGGTACGTCGTTTACCATGTCTGTTTACTCCACCGACTTCTGGGGAAATCAGATCAGTTCGGTAAGCGATAATGTTTCAATTACAGCCACTGACAGCGTTGCCAGTATTACCGGCGTTACCCTGCCGGCCAATGTATCCCTGTCAAGCGGGTCGGCTACTTACAATATCATATTCAGGACAGGCGGTGCAATTACGGTCAATGGCACGGATACAACGACAACCGGCATCACTGACGCGTCGTCTATCATTAACGTATTGGCTACCGGGTTGTCGGATTTTGCAGTAGCAAATGTTCCAAGTTCAACTGTTGCGGGTCAGGCTTTTACGACGTTTATCAAGGCAAGGGATCAGTATGGCAATGTAAAGACGGATTTTACAGGCGCAGTTTATCTTTCCGCAAATACGGATTATGCGCTGCCTTATGAATCAACCATGCAGGTAACAGGCCCGCCCCTTACCACGGGCGCATACTATCAGACGTGGAAGGTTACTTTTACGGCCGGTGACCAGGGTGTCAGGCAGTTGACAGGCTACCTTTACAGGGCCGCGACTTATACGGCCCAGATCTTTGCAAGCGATAACTTTATAGACACGCCCATAAGCCACAGCGGGCATTTTGGACTTTCAGGTAACTGCACTGTAAATGCCGGAACAGCGGTTAAATTGCAGGTTTTACCTCCGGGAATGGAAGCAAGACCGGGAACTCCTGACGGAGAAAACAACACGCCTACGGGCCAGTCTATCAGTTCGGATTTTTCATGTACTGCCGCTCTGGTGGACACGTGGTGGAACATAGTAAAGGGCAGTATCCACCAGATCAGCGTGACCACAAGCGATTTTATAAATTCCAGTATAAACGACGTAAGTATTGCTTCAGCACCGGCGCAGTTGTTCATTAGCAGCACTACAGGCACAGTGACATTTAACGCCAGTTATGCGAGCCAGAGCAGCGCTTTTAGTATTATTGTTTCAGATGTTTCTGTCGGAGGAATAACCCCGGATACGTCGCCAAATATATTTATATTCACCCTGCAGGGCATAGCCATTCAGGCGCCCGGCGGAGCGGATTTTGCGGCACAGACAGCGGGAGTCCCTTTTTGGGTGTCGATCACGGCGTATGCAAATGTCGGCCAAGTGGCCACGGGATTTAACGGCACCATGAAAATCAGCGCAAGTACTGATTACGATGCCTCCAATTTCACCATAACGCCGACCAATTCCGTCACATTTACCGCAGGCATAGCTGTCATGCAGGTTACCATGTGGAGGGCATGGACTAATTACGCCGACCACAGCGGAGCGTATATTATCGCAACGTTTGGGTCAAACGTACTACCAGCACATTCAAATAATTTTGACGTCTTTTGGGGGCCTCTTACCAATGTCCTGGTACTTGCTGACGGCATGACGCATAAGCCGGGATTAAAACAGGATGGCATACCGGGTTACAAAGGATATGCGGGGACTCCGACCACTGTCGAAGCCGGTTTTGGAAAAATGCTTGATGTGCTGTATCTCGATGATAACTACAATATAGTTTATTTTTCCCCGACAACATACACCGCATATACAACATACGCGAAGTTAACGTCAACGGACCCGCTCGCGTCAGTGGACGGCAATAACCTCGCGGCAAATAATATATATGTGACTATCACAGCCGGGACAGGAAAGTTCCACACGGACAGCGGGATGGTTTTAAGGACAGTGGGCAGCACGGGTCAGCAATCTATAACCGCTGAAACAGGCGGAGCAGCAGGTAATAACACAACGCCTCCTATAAACATGAGGCATACGACATTCGACCACTTTGGGGTCTCGGCGCCGGGCGGCCCTGTAATCGCGGGAGTTCCTTTTAATATCACGCTGCAGGCTTTGGACCAGTTTCAGAACATCTGTGATGATCTAAACGGCGGCACGCCATATAACAGTTCAGCCGCTTTGCAGGCAAAAACAAGCGCAAATACCGCAAATACCATGCTCCCTGTTTCGTACCTGCTCTCCAAGGGGGAAGCAATAGCATCCGTGCAGTTGTTCCAGGCGCCCGATACGAACATACACATAAACGCGGGTTCAGGGTCAAATTTAGGGGCATCGGCCGCCATAATAACCGCACCAAACGAGTTTAAACGCCTGCTTGTTATGACTGCGGGCATGATAAGGACAAACGGAGTTTATTCAACGGGTTTGACTTCGACGGTATTTACCATGTATGATACCACGTTGCCGCCATTCTCGCCTTCAAACCAGGTGATAGTCAATGACGCGGGTCATACCCCATCAGGATACCCGTTCACTATATACTCGTGCGACGCATACGGCAATATAACGGCAACGGCTGACGTTCTTGGGCAGACCATCACTGTGACAACCAATGACCCGTATGCGCTTCCTGTGACTTTAACGTCAATTGACAGCGGTACAGGATTGGTTGGTATTAATATGGTTTTCCACAGGGCCGCACCCGGGATATTTGTCTCAGCTTCCATTACTAATCCGCTGATACAGTCTTTTACAACGCCAAGTTTTACAACGCTTGCCGGTACTCCTTATGGCCTGCAGGTGGTTGTACCGGGCTTGACGGCCGATAATGGTTCAGGGCATCTATCAGGGCCGGGATGGTATAATGGAATGACCGGAACACCTCAGACACAATTGTCAGGCGGCCAGCCTTTTACAATAACCATCCAGGCCAGCGATATATACGGCAACTTTACAAATAGCGTGACAGATCAGGTAAATTTGATATCTAATTCTTCCACTTCATTCCCCGGAGACGACACTTTAAATCCTTCATTTATAGGCACCTTAGGGCAGCCTGCTGACGCCGGAATATCTACGCTTTCGGCGCAAATGGTAGTGGCTTCCGCGATGAATGTCCAGTTGAATCCATATGATATAACTGACCCGACCAAGAACCATATATTGAAGCCTTATCCTATTATTTATGTCGCGCTCAGCGGGTCGCTTCAGTATAGCGTGCTCGCGGATCCAAATACATACACGGCAAATACAGACGCCGCATATACAGACTTCGGCGACTCCTCCAATTCGATTAACGCGTTAGCGAAGCCTGCCAAGTTTGCTTTCAGGGTTAATGTAATCGACAGTTTCTCGAAACAGCCTGTATACGGGGAAACGAATAACTTCATGTGCACCCCGGTTGCTTATCCCGACTGGAACATCGTGCTCGGCGGAACACTCGGCATAGCGCAGGGGACTTCTGTAAATGGAAAATACCAGACAATAAATCAGAGTTACACTGGCGCGACGTCATTCAGGATAAGGGTATCTGATTTAAGCTCATCGGGGCTTCTCGCGGCGTATTCGCCCATAATAGTAATGGGCGCAAATCCTAATTCTGTCACGCTGACCGTAGGCGTGCGTAATTCCAGCGGTTTCCACACGGGTATATATAATGTACAGGCTGCCACTGATACGGTTATTACAGGGCATCTTACCGACGGGAACGGAAATAACTTAAACGGGCCGCCGGTTTCTTTCAGCGTGATAACAGGTTCGGGAACATTTACCGGCAACACAAAGAACGCGACGGCTGCCACGGTTAACGGCGACGCCACAGTGGATTTCTTCGGCGCGTTTACGAACGAGAACAACCTAATACGCGCTTCATACAACGGATACTATGCCTATATAACCATGGCTGTATCCATAGTTGACCCTGTATTGGGCCAGGTTTCAAACTATCCAAATCCGTTCAGGGCAGGCTCTGAAAATACCAACATATCTTATCTGCTTGACGCGAACTCTGATGTTAAAATAAGGATATATACGCTCTTTGGGGACCTTGTATTTTCCAGGGATATCCCAAGCGGCAAGCCCGGCGCTGCCGGTGGAGCGGTAAATAACTACGTATGGGACGGTAAAAATAATAAGGGCGCGGTCATAGGCAACGGCGGGTATATATGCGTTGTTGAAGCGACAATTAGCGGTGCAAGAAAGAAAATGATAAGGAAGATAGCGGTCGCCAAGTAATAAAGATTTTATAAAACAACGGAGGTTTTATGAGAAAATTTGGTTTAATAATTATTCTTGCGTTCGCGCTTGGCGCCGGGCTTTTTGCGGCCGGTGATTATGGCGCGCCCGGCGAGTTTTTAAGCTGGGGGGCCGGAGCTAGGTCCATGGGATTGGGCAGGGCTTTCACGGGTCTTTCTGACGACCCGTCAGCTGTGGTTTATAACCCGGCAGGTTTGGCGCAGCAGAACCCGCTGCAGATTACCCTGGAGCACGTTGTATTGTTTTATGACACCATGTATGATTTTGCGGCTGTCACATATCCTGTATCGGGAATAGGCACTTTTGCGGCTTCTTATATAAGGCTCGGTTCCACGGGGTACGATTCAAGGAATTCACAGTGGGCCACATTAGGCACATTTGGGATCACGGACCAGGCTTTCCTGCTGTCATACGCCAGGGATTTTACAAACTGGTTTGCCGCCGGATTTAACGTCAAACTGATAAGCGAGTCGGTTTTCGACAAGAACGCTTTTGGATACGGCGCGGATATTGGCGCGATGTTCACGCCCAATCAAATAATAAATATAGGCCTGTCTTTGATAAACATCATACCGCCTTCCCTGAGGCTGGACCAGACGGCGGAAGCTTTTCCCATAACCTTGAAATTCGGCATGGCGTTTAAGTTCTTCGGGGACAGGGTCATACCCCTTTTTGACATAGAAAAATCTTTTTCCAATAAGGATATGAAATTCAGGCTCGGACTTGAAGCCTATCCCATACAGGACCTCGCTTTAAGGGTGGGGCTTGATGAAACAGAACTGACCTTTGGCGCAGGTTATTTTATAAAGCCGGTCAGGATAGATTATTCAATATCATCACAGGTGCTGGGCCTGACGCACCGCGCGTCCATAACCATGGCTTTCGGCGGCTTTGACATAAACTTGAAAGCGGATCCGTCGATATTCTCGCCGGTGGGCATAAGGAAGAATACGACCATATCCATATATGCGGTAACCAAGTACCAGATAAGCGAATGGGAACTCAACGTGATGAACGAAGACGGCGACGCTGTCAGGACATACAGCGGCGACGATAATCCGCCCGCGACCATAATATGGAACGGAAAGGACGACAGGGGACTGCCTGTGGCCGACGGTGAATACAAACTTGTCATGAAAGTCAAGGACAAGAACGGCAGGAACATAGAATCGGGAAAAGAGTCGGTCAAGGTTTCAAGTTCCATACCGCTGCAGCCTGGCGCCGTTAAACTCGAAGAATAAATATAAAAAAAGGTGAGGAAAAAGAAATGACAAAAAAAATCACGTTTATAGTTGTGTTTGCATCTTTTCTTGCGGGCTTCGCGGCCATGCCGGCCGCGATTCAGGCTGAAGACAACGACAAGGAGATGCAGAAAAACTGGACACTCGCTTTGGATTCCGTAAAAACAGCGCCGGCTGACCAGGCGACCTTTGACAAACTTGACAGTTTTGCCGCCAGATGGAAGGATTCAAACAGGCTTGATGCCGCCAAAGCCGTATATTTGAAGGGAATGCTGCAGAACAAGGCCGGAAAATATAATGCGGCGTATGGTACTTTTAAAGGGCTTGTTGAACAGTATGAAAATTCGCCTTATTCGGACAGCGCAAACTATAAAATGGGCGAGGACCTGTATAATACGGGCAAGTACACCGACGCCCTGGACGAGTGGAGCAAATACCGTTTTAAGTATTCAAACAGCCTTTATATCATGGAAGCGGTTTACGGGATAAGCCTTTCAAATCTTAATGTAAAGGAATTCAAGAAAGCCGACAGGGAACTCAACGATTTCCTTGCCAAGTATCCTTATTATGCCAATGACGATGACGTAAAATTCATAGGCGGCCTTATAGCCTACTACCTGGGCAGGTATGTTGAAGCCGCAGACAGGCTCAAAACGCTCAAGACAGACGCCGCTTATTACTACCTCGGGCACAGCCTTTTAAAAGAATCAAAATATCTTGACGCCTCCGAAGCCTTCAAACAGGTAAGCGAGGGTGATGGCGCCAAAAAAAGTAAATATCTTGAAAGCGCTCTTTACAATAAAGCGGAGGCTTTTTACAAGGGCGAAAATTATCCCGTGGCAGCCGATGATTACCTTAATTTTATAAACTTGTTCCCTGCGAGCAATCTTGAGCCTTACGCGGTATATAAAAGGGGCTCCGCCATGTATAAGGACAAAAAATACGACGCGGCCGCGGCCGTGTTCAGGCAGGTTATTGACTCCAGCGGCGACAAAAGGGTAAAAGCTTACGCGCAGTATCTCATCGGGGAGTGCCTGCTGAAAGCGAACAAGTTTGACCTGGCGCTTGCCGCATATGAAAAAGTGACGGCAAATTACCCGGATGTTTACGATGCTTACGCTTCAGCCCTTGTAAAAGCGGGTTGGTGCTATGTTTCACAGTCTAAATACGACAAAGCCGAGGAAGTGCTCAGGTCATTTACGGAGAAATTTACAACGCACGACAGCCTGCCCCTGGGCTACTATCTTCTCGGTAATTCATATTACAGCCAGAAAAAGTACGGCGCCGCGGTTGAAGCTTACAAGTTCATCCTTGATAAATTCAAGTACAGCGATCTGACCGAGGCCGCGAACCTCATGGTTGAACTTTGTTATTTCAACCAGGGTCAGTTTGCCATATTGACCAGCGAATCCTCGGTTACCCTCGGGATCTTATCGGATAAGTTCCAGACCCCAAAGACCAATATAAGGGCCAGGTCATACTATTACCTGGGTACTGCGTACATGAAGAGCGGGATGTTCGGCCTTGCAGCGAAATCGTTCCAGGAAATAGTTGACAATTATTATGACAGCGATATTACAACCGAATCACGCGCCAACCTGGCATGGTGCTTTTACGAGGTTGATAATTTCCGCGGCGCAAGGACCATGGCAAAGGATGTCGTATCGACCGCATCGGCATCGCCTGACGTGAAAAAAGCGTGCGAGATACTTATAGCGCATTCATACTTCTCGGAGAAAGATTATGACAAGGCGTCTGCCGCATACGGGGCATTTGCCTACGCCCATGAAAAAGACAAGGATTCCGAACTGACGGCTGAAGCCCTTTTCCAGCAGGGTAAGGTCTACTCGTACCAGGAGTTTTATAACGACGCCATAAAATCATGGCAGGTGCTCGCCGGAAAATTCCCAAAGTCAAAACGGGCGGCGGAAGCGCTTTTTAATATGTCCGACATATACAATAAAGCGGCCCAGTATGAAAAGGCGCTTGCCGGATACCAGGAGATACTCACCAAATACCCCAAGGACGACAAGGCGGAAGACGCTATGCTGGCTATTGCGGAAGTTTACTATAACTCGGACCAGGAAGCAAAGGCCGTGGAGGCGTATAAGAAATTTATGTTAAGATTCCCGGATTCAAACAAGGTTACAAGTGTTGACGAGGGGATGCAGAGGGCCTCTTACAGAAAAGCCGAGAAGTCAAACGACCCGAAACTGCTTCTGGAGTTCTACGCAAAATTCCCGAATTCAAACCTTGCGGTCGGAGCGCTTTATAAGGCGGCCGAGACTTATTACACCAATAATAAATTCACCGAATCGATCGCCGCCTTTAATAAGCTTATAGAGCAGTTCCCGAACGATACCATGGCGATAAACGCGCATTATTATATAGGCGCATGTTACGAGGCTTTAAAGAAGAGCGACGAGGCGGTCGCGGCTTACAAGGCTTTTATCAAGAACTACCCGAAACACGAGCTTGCATCTGACGTTACTTTCAGGCTTGCAACTTCCGCCTACATGTCAAAAAATTATGCGGACGCCATATTTTACTACGAAAGGATCATAGAAAAATACCAGGGTACGGATTATGAGATAAACGCCATGTATAACGTGGCTCTGGCTTACGGCGACTCGGGCAAGCAGGATGACGCTATCAGGTATTACAAACTTTTCGCCAAAACCTTCCCAAAGGACCCCAAGTCAAAGGATATACCGCTTCAGGTGGCAGGCATGTATCTTGAGGCAAAAAGGTATAAAGAGGCTATCGCCGCGTATGATGACGCATATAAGAACGCGGCCAGCGACGCTGTAAAAAACGAGGCGCTTTACAGGACCGGCGATGTTTACGCGACCCTTGAGCAAAATGACAAGGCCATAGAGACATATGCGCTTCTCTTGAAGGCGCAGCCAAAGGATAATGTATTCAGGGTCACGGCCTTGATCGCGCTTGCCACATTGTATGAGGGAAAGCAGGACTGGAAATCAGCCGTGGATGTTTATGAGGCGGTTGCCGTATCGGGCGGACAGAAAGAATACGTTGACGGTGCGAAACAGAGAAAAGAAGACATAAAGGCGGCTTATCCCGACGCGTTCAAAAAAGCGGCCTCCGGAGCGGCCCCTTCGGCTGTAACACCGGCGGCATCCGCAAAATAATTAAAACCCCGGGATTATTGACGGCCTGATGGAAAATAAACATAAATTAAATAAAACCAAATCGGATGAAGGAGGACAGACAAGATGCAATTTGACATGATGCAGTTCTTAAGAAGCAGCTGGGTTCTATTACTTATGGGTTCATTGTCTATCGTAGTTGTTGCGCTGGCTATAGAAAGGTGGTTTTATTTCCAGAGGACCAAAATGGATTCAGAGGCTTTTATGGAAAAAATAAAGGGTTTTATTGTGGACGGCTCATATAAAGAAGCGGTGGAATATTGCAAAACTTTTAAGGGAAACGTTGCCGCCGTGGTCCGTTTTGGGCTTGAAAACAGGCAGTTTCCCAGGGAAGAGAACGATAAGCTCATGGAAGCCAAAAGAATGGAAGAAAGGCTTAACCTGGACAGGTACCTTGATATTTTGGGAACGCTCGGAAACACCGCTCCTTTCATGGGACTGCTTGGCACGGTACTGGGCATCATGCAGGCATTCAGGGACCTCGCGAATACCACGGGAGCCGGGCCTGAAGTCGTCATGGTCGGGATCTCGGAAGCCCTGGTGGCGACGGCAGCCGGACTTGGTGTTGCCATACCGGCGGTTATCATCTTTAACATCTACATGAAAAGGGTAAAAATAATATCGGTTGAAATGGATGCCGTATCCAAAAAACTGCTGGTACTGCTGGCAAATTACGGGGAGGGCGCAAGTGGCCGGAAGCGCGGATGAAGAATCAGCAATAACAGACATTAACGTAACGCCCCTTGTTGACATATCGCTGGTGCTGGTCATCATACTGATGGTTATTTCGCCGTCTGTCATACAGTCGGGTATAGTTGTTAACTCGTCAAAAGTGACCGAGTCGGTGGGAAAAAGCACCAAGAGCGAAGCGGTAAATATAAGGGTCACAAAAAAAGGGATCACGATAAACAACAACAAGATTACCGATGAAAATGCGCCTCAGGCCCTAAAGGCCGCGGTGGAAGCCAATAAGAAAAAACTTGTCATGATAACTTCAGACAGGGACGCATCGCACGGCAGGCTGGTCTGGGCTTTGGACGCGTCCAAGATGGCCGGCGCGAAGACACTGTCCATAATGAGGGAAGACAAAGGAAAAAAATCAGCAGGGCAATCCGAATAAGGAGGAAGATAATATGAGCATGAAAACAGGCGGCGGAGAAGACGAGCCTATAACCGACATAAACGTAACGCCCCTTGTCGACGTATCGCTGGTTCTGGTTATCATACTTATGGTAACGGCTCCGATCATGGTACAGTCCGACCTGAAGGTAACGATACCAAAAGCCGTGACTGACGAAGCGAAGAACGAGGATCATGTTACGGTTACAATAGATAAAGACGGTAAATTATCCGTTAATGAGAAAAAAGTGACTGTCGGACAGGAACTTGAACAGTGGACGGAGCGCAAGCTTGATAAGAGTACCGATAAGGTCGTGATAATAAAGGCGGACGAAGGTGTGGACGAAGGCATAGTACTGGACGCCCTGGATGACATAAAAAAAGCAAAGCCGAAAAAGATCTATTTTGCGACCGTTCAAAAAGACAGGTCGAAATAAGGAGGAGATAATAATATGTTCGCAAACGACCGGGATGTAAAAGGAGTAAGCGGTTCTTTTATATTTTCTGTGATAGTTCATCTCCTGATTATAATCCTTATTTTCAGGGCGCAGCAGAAGTCAAAAGAACTGGCCGATTACAAGCTCACCGAAATAACCATGCTGGAACAGGTGCCTGACGAAAAAAAGCCGGTGGAAATAGAAAAGCCAAAAAAGATGTTTGACATATTAAAACAGCTCATACCCATCAAACAGAAAATGGATCTGGCCATAGAAAAGCCCAAGGCTTTGGACCTGAAAAAGCCCGAGATGAACCTGGCAAAACCCCAGGTGCTTGCGCTTGACAAGACCAAGCTGGATACCTTAAAGTCGGCTTTAAAGCTTGACCTGGAAAATGAGATAGGCGCGAAAAAAATATCGCCGCAGATGGTGGAACAGCAGAAACTCGCGCTTGCGCAGGAAAGAAAGCTTTCGGCCGCGCCGGCAAGGCTTAACATTAACATGAGCGCTTCCAAGAATAGTTTTTTGCCTGTGGCAAGGCCGGCTGTTTCCATGGATTCCATGAGAGCGGGCAGCGGGCTTAAAACCGAGGCCGTAAAGATCGTTTCGACCCCGACGCCCAAGCCTTCTGCGGCCGAGGAAAAGATAAGCATAGCTCCGCAAAAAGGCACGGCCCTTTTGATTACCGGCCAGTTGTCGGGGAGGAATATTATAAGGAAAACATCGCCTCAGTACCCGAGGTGGGCGGAGGAGCAGGGAATACAGGCCCAGGTTGCCATAGATTTCACGGTGCGTGCCGACGGATCCGTAAAGGAAAACCTTATGGTATCAAGACCATCCGGATATCCGGAACTTGATGACCTTGCAAAAGAAGCGCTCGCGACATTCATGTTCGCGCCTCTTTCAAGTTCGGACGACCAGACCGGCACAGCCGTATTTGTATATAAACTTTCGAGGTGAAAAGCATGAAAAGATTGTTTTTGCTTGTATTTTTAGCGGCAGCGTTGGCTGTATCCACGGTTTATGTTTTTTCCGAGGATAAACCGCAAGGCAACAGTGATTCGTCGCAGGAAGTCGTGGTTAAGGGCCAGTTAAAGATCAAAATAGACGCGGAAATGCCGGACATCGGCATAAAAACAGATACTAATGAGGTGGCGCAGTCCATAGTGACCACAGAAGAGGGTTTTCTTTCAATATCCCCTGAAGACGTGAAGGACGTCAAGGCATCATTGCCTGATAAGATAAGCGCTGAAAGGGCGGATTATCACGCAAACCTGTCTTTTCTTGAAGTCCAGCCTATTTTTAAAATTACCCCGAAGATGGCGAGCATCGACATAGATAAATGGAACTTTAAAGTCACCGATTCAACGGGAGGGACCGTATTCCTTCAAAAAGGCGAAGGACGCCTGCCTTCTGTAATTTCCTGGGACGGCATTGACCGTGACGGAAGGATAATGAAAATGGGTTCGCCTTACTGGTATGTCCTGACCTACATGGATAAGGCCGGCAACCCGGGTTCGGTGCGCCGCGAAACGCCAAAGGAAGTAACGGCGATAAAGTATCACAAAGATAATAAGCTTTATATTGAAGTGTCGTCAAAAGTCATTTTTGAGGAAAAAAGGAAAGAACGCCTGACCGACAACGGCAAGCTGATACTGTCTGAAATACAGGATTACATAAAGATGAGCAATACTTTCCCGACGGCCATCCAGGTATACTCCGATGACAAGGGCATATCTGCGGATCAGATAAGGACCCTTGAGAAACTTTTTTCCGAGCAAATGAAAGTGCCCAAGGAATTTTTCAGGATGGAACCCCTGATAGACAACAGCGTTCCTAAAAACTACAGGATAATCTTTATTATAAACGGCTAAAGGCGGAAAACATGATCTATCTTAAATACAGCGGCAACCTGCAGTCAAAAGATCTGATAGCACAGTTAGTCGACGAATTTGTGGACATATGCAGGATTTCCGGATGGGATTATTCTGTAATAAAAGAAAATTTTCAGACTATGACCATGAGGCCGTCTTCTGCCGGCCGGAATCCCATGAAAGATGCGGATGCGATGGAAACACAGACCTTAAGCAGTTCGGAAGTGTTTTTGGAAGGCATAGCCATAAAGATAAGGCCGGATTGCGACCCTATCAGGTTAACCTTTGACAAGGCGTGCAGGCTTGCGACAATAGCTTTTCTGGCCACTGATACATCGGGATTGCATATGAAACTTACTGTAAAAAAATACGAATTCCTTTATTATCCATTCGTGAAGCTTTATACCGCCGGAGCGGAGTACCATTCACAGGTCATTAAACTTCTCGACTATGTAAAAAAAAGATATGTAAAGGATCTTGAAGTCATAGATTCCTCGTTTTTTTGGGAGACACGCGATGAAGAAATGCTGCGGGTGAAGATCTGGAAATCTTCAATAAAACAAAGAAGTATCTGAAATATTTTACGGCAATATTATTTTTGGTGTTAACCCTTTTACAGCGTCCATTTCCCGTTATAAATAAGCCATATCCGTATTAATTAAAATAAAACAGCTTCACATACAAAATCAGCAACCTTTATCCGTAACGTTTTGCTTATACGGACTATAGGGTTGCGGAACTTGAATTAACGGAGGAACTTGTGATTAAAAGAATAGCCGTAATGACCACCGGCGGCGACGCGTCAGGCATGAATTCCGCGATAAGGGCCGTCGTCAGGACTGCCATAGCATCCGGTGTGGAAGTTATGGGGATAATCGAAGGCCTGCACGGGCTGCTTCATAACCAGTTCATTCCCATGGATATGGCATCGGTAGGCGGGATAATAAACCGCGGCGGGACGATTCTTCAAACGGTCCGTTCAAAAGATTTTTATAAGAAAGAAGTCAGGAAAATAGCTTATGATTACCTTTTGGACCGTAAGATTGACGGCTTGATCTCAATTGGCGGGGACGGTTCGAGGCGGGGCCTGAATGTCATAACAAGGGAAACGGGAATACCCTCATGTTTTATTCCGGCATCCATTGATAATGACGTGTATGGCACGGATTACACCATAGGTTTTGATTCTGCTGTAAATGTGGGTCTTGACGCCATAGACAAGATAAGGGATACTGCGGCATCCCATCACCGTATCTTTATTGTGGAAGTTATGGGCAGGGAACATGGCTTTTTGGCGCTTGAAGTCGGATTAACAGGCGGCGCCGAACTCATTTTGATCCCGGAGTTTAAAAAAGACCTGAAGATCAGCTCCATAGCGGCAGTCTTAAACAGCGGAATGAGACGCGGCAAGAACAGCAGTATAATAGTCATGGCTGAAGGCGTCGGTCATTCTGCTGCGCTGGCGGAGAAGATCGAAAAAACGACCGGATTTGAAACAAGATATACGGTATTAGGCTACATACAGCGCGGAGGCGCCCCTACTTCTTTTTCAAGGAAACTCGGGCTTACTTTCGGATATGAAGCGGTAAAATGCCTGTTGAAGCTTAAAAGGAAACGGAGCATGATGGTCGGAATGCGTTGCAATGAGGTTGTTGTAATGGAAATGAAAAGCGTTATAGGCAAAGAACGCGGGATTGACGCGGCCGCTTATAACATGAATAAAGTATTCTCACTTTAAACCGGAGGCTTTTTTGATAAAAATTCAATTTTTCGGAGCGGCAAGGGAAGTAACCGGTTCGATGCATGTCCTTGAAAAAGACGGATACAGGCTGCTGGTGGACTGCGGAATGATACAGGGGAAAAGAAAGGAATCATATGACCGCAACAGGAACATAGCTTTTCCGGCGTATGACATAAATGCCATGATATTGACGCACGCCCATATAGACCACAGCGGTAATATCCCCACCCTTATTAAACAGGGTTTTAAGGGAAATGTTTACTGCTCGCATGCCACCAGGGATTTATGCGAATTGATGCTTCCTGATTCCGCTTATGTGCAGCTAAAGGACCTGGAATACGTCAATAAAAAGCGTTTAAAGCAGGGCAAGACATTATTTGAGCCGTTATATTCGCTAGAGGAGGCTGAAGCCTCGCTTAATTTCTTTGTGACCAAGAATCTGGGCGAGAAAATATCATTCAGGGAGGATATTACCGGTTATCTTCTTAACGCGGGGCATATATTGGGATCCACTATGGCTGTAATAAAATTACAGGAAAAAGACAGGGAAGTAAAAATAGGTTTTACGGGTGACTTAGGGCGAAAAAGCCTGCCAATACTCGCGGACCCGGACCAGATAAGGGATGTGGATTATCTTGTGGTTGAATCAACTTATGGGGGCCGCGACCACAAACCCATAGCCACGGCATATTCCAGGCTGTCTTCCATAGTAACTGATACATATAACAAGGGCGGCAAGATAATAATACCGGTTTTTGCAGTGGAGCGGGCCCAGGAAGTCCTGTATGTATTAAATAAACTTTTTCTGTCGGGAAAAATCCCGGCAATGCCTGTTTTCGTTGATTCGCCGCTTACCGTGAAAGTTACCGAAGTATTTAACAGGCACGCGGAGTGTTTTGACAAGGACATGCTCAAGTTCATAGCTGATAATAACGACCCGTTTCACCTTGGTCTTGTGAAATACACGGCCAGCGTGGATGAATCAAAAGCTATCAATGATTATGAAAAACCCTGTATTATATTATCCGCGACAGGCATGTGCGAAGCGGGACGGATACTCCACCACCTGAAGAATAATATCGGAAACCCGAAGAATACCATATTAATCGTGGGATACCAGGCTGTCAATACCCTGGGACGCCGTCTTGTTGAAGGCGACAAGATCGTCAAGATATTCGGCGATTCATACAATGTACAGGCGCAGGTTATCGTTATAAATGAATTTTCAGGCCACGCTGGCCAGAAAGAACTGATAAAGTTCATACAGGCTACCGCGAAAATGAGCGAAGGCCGGTTAAAGAAAGTTTTTCTGGTACATGGCGAAGAGGGCCAGCAGGAGGAACTGATAAACGCTCTGCATGTCTGCGGAATGCAGAATGTGGACAACCCCGGGCCGGGCGAGGAAGTTATCCTTTGATAAAATTCAACCATGTTTACAAAGTATTTGAAAAGGATATCAAAGCTTTGGATGATGTCTCCTTTTCCATAGAAAAAGGCGAGTTTATTTTCATAACCGGGCCTTCGGGCGCTGGTAAGACAACCGTATTTAACCTGCTATACAGGGAAGAAACAGCCGATATGGGGACCATATTCGTCGAAGATACCGACATATCGCATCTGCATAATTCCAAGATACCTTTTTACAGAAGGCGTATAGGATTTGTTTTTCAGGATTTTAAGCTTTTATTTGACCGGTCGATATTTGAGAACATAGCCCTGCCTCTTGTAATTACCGGCGCGCCGCAGGAATTTATACGAAAAACGGTCACTGAGGCCATAAATAAAATAGGGCTTGCCGGCAGGGAAAATTTAAATCCATGGCACTTATCCGGCGGTGAAAAGCAAAAAACAGCAATCGCCCGCGCGACCATATTAAACCCTCCCTTTATCATGGCTGATGAACCTACCGGGAACCTGGACGAGGACAGTTCCTGGCAGATAATGAATATGTTTCAGGAACTTAATAAAAAAGGGACAACCATAATGATCGCGTCGCATAACAAGGAAATTACGGCGAAAATGGCAAAACGCGTGATAAGGCTCGAAGCGGGCTCTGTGGCGGCTGTATGAGGTGGTTAAGGGAAGTGTTCTTAAATTTCAGGCGAAGCGGTTTCATGAGCCTGATATCGATCGGAACCATAATACTCGCGGTAACGGCCCTGGGCGGTTACTACCTGATAAACGAATCGATTATCTACACGGTAAAAAGAGTGCAGCAGAAAGTTGAAGTTGTTGTGTTCCTGCATGACGGCCTTGAAAAAGAAAAGATAGACAATATAATAACCGAGGCGCAGTCATCGCTTTCCGTACAGGAAATAAAGTTCACGTCAAAAGAAGACGCATATAACGAGTTTTTAAAGGACCCTGATCTGGCCGAAATTATGAAAACTTTTGACGGCAACCCACTGCCCGACTCAATAAATGTAAAGCTAAAGGAATATTCAAAGGACAATATAAATAAAATAGTTAAGTTTTTTGACTCCAAGGAAGGCGTCGAGGACATTCAATACGGCGGCAACGAGATTGAAACACTGATCAACATCATTAATGTTGTTAAAATGATAGCCGGGGCCGCGGGTATAATATTCATTGTATCCGCGCTGCTTGTGGTGTCAAATATAATAAAACTGACCGTGTACGCGAGGCGGCAGGATATATATATATTCAGGATGATTGGTGCCTCGGAATCGTTCATACGAATGCCGTTTATTACCGAGGGAATTGTCCATGGATTCATAGGTGGCCTGACAGGCTGGGGGCTGTTGTACGCAGTTATCAGTATTTTGATAAGCCAGATCAGGAAGGAAACCGGGATAGACCTGTCGGAATTTTATCTTTTTTCCCCCGACTTCTTTAATATCAAATTCATGCTTGCTTCCATAGGCACGGGTACCCTTTTGGGATTTACCGGAGCCTTATTCGCACAGGGGAGACTTTTCAAGTGATGCAAAGGACGGCGCGCTGCCTGATGCTTTTGGCTTTTTTTTGGCCGCTTCAGGCAGGGCTGGCTTTTGACCTTAAGGCGGCTGTAATAAAGGAGGAAGTCAGGGACTATAAAACCAATCTTGACAAAACAAAGAACGACTTAACTTCGATCAAGGAAGCAATTAAGCTCCAGCGCGAAACAATACTGAAGGAAAAATTCCGCGAAAAAGCAACCACAAAATACATACAAAAAATCGACAAGGAACTGGATATAACACGGAAGGAACTTTCGGTATATAAGAATAATATAGTAGTGCTTCAAGCGGGTATTGGCGACCTGGATTCAAGGATAAAAGAAAACGAAAGAGAAAAAAAAAGCAGGGAAAAAGCCGTTATGTCTGCCTTAAGAAGGCAGTATGAGAAGCAGGATAAGACATACCTGAAGTTTTTGTTCAAATCCGGGGGCATATCGGATTTTATCAAAAGATATAAGTTTGTAAAAATACTCTCGCGCAAGAACGCAGAAGCCGTGGAACAGTACATGATGCTTATGGAAAAACTTCAGTCTGACAAAGCTGCTATTTTGGATTACAAAAGCGAACTTGATTCCGTCAAAAAGGACAAGGAACTGCAGTGGAAACGCTTCAGGGATGAATCCTGGCAGAAAAGGGCCGTGCTTAAGGGCATACGATCAAATATAAAAGAACGCGGGAAAATGATCAAAGAACTTGAACTCTCGGCAAGAAAACTTACCAAACTGCTGGATACCATGGAAGCGTCGGTTGAACTGTCCGACAAGGATGCTGAAACGGCATTTTCGCAGAATAAGGGAAAATTTCCATGGCCGGTTGATTCGGGCAATATACTGGCAAAGTTCGGGAAATACAAACATCCGCAGTTCAAAACAATTGTGGAGAACCGGGGGCTGCACATAAGCGAAAGTTACGGCGCGCCGGTTTATTCGATCTTTTCCGGCGTTGTTAAATACGCCGATTGGTTTGAGGGCTACGGGAAAATGATAGTCATATTCCACGGCGGCGGATATTACAGCATCTACGCGCATCTTTCGGAAATAAACGAGTCCAAAGGCAGCCAGGTGGGTATAAAGCAGGTCATAGGCAGGGTCGGTGATACGGAGTCTTTTTACGGAGATGAATTATATTTTGAACTGAGAAATAAGGGTACCCCTGTTGATCCGCTAAAATACCTGAAAAAAAGATAAAATATGGAGGAAATAAGGTCCCTGCTTCAAACGCCCTATCTTTTGACTTTCATCAGTACGCCCAGGCCGATGAGCAGGAAAAACATGTTGGCCATCCAGGCCGCGAAAACCGGCGGCATAGCCCCGACCTTTCCCAATGAAAGACCTACGGTGACAAAACCCATATAAAAGAAGGATATTACTATGGTTGTAATGAATCCCAATGCCGCATTTAAGAAGCTCCTTGTGGTTGAGAACATGAACGGTATGGAGATGCCGAGTAACGCAAAAATGAAAGCGGCAAAAGGGAAGGCAAGCTTTAAGTTCATATTGGTTTCTTCTTCGCCCGCTGAAAATCCGCTTTCTTTCAGGAGTTTTATAAGTTTATTGAGCCTGAATATGTTTACCGTCAGGGTGTCTTCCGGGCTTTTTCTTCTGACCACGAAGTCTTCAGGCGCGTCCTTTACCTCAAGCGTGTATAAAGGTGATTTTTCTATACCGGTCTCAATGTTGTTGGAAAATTTACGGTGGACCGCGTCTTTTAACAGCCATTTATCCTTGTCCCATGTACCTTCCCTGGCGTCAAGGCGTTCAGTTATATTGAAATTATTATCAATAGTAAGTATACAAACACCCCGCATTAATCCAATCAACCCGTCGAAATACTTTATGTAAAACACCTTGCCTCCGGACGAAAGTTTTGCCAGGTCCTGGCGTATTTCAGTGGATGTATTGCCGTTCTTTTCTATGAGCACATTCTTTATATAGTTGGCTTTCTCGTATGAACTGGAAACAACTGTTTCGTTAAATACAATGGTGAACAGGCTCACAACAAGGGCGAATGCGAGGATGGGTTTTATCAGGGAAAAAAAATCGATGCCCGCTGATTTCATGGCGTTTAATTCATTGGTCCTGTTTAACTGGCTGAAAACATACAATATGGAAAGAAGTATGGAGAAAGGAAGCGCTTCAGTGGCTAAAAAAGGAAGCTTGCAGACAAAGTAATTAATAACAAGCAAAAGCGGGGGCTTGTGGCTCAGCATGACGGGGGTTTCGTCAATCAGGTTCGAGATCAGTATGAATAATACTATGGCCGAGATAATCAGGAAAAATGATTTGATAATTTCATTAAGTATATACCTGTAAAGTATTTTCATCCCAGGGATACCTTCTTTTTAAAATATGGTCTTATTGCCATGAAAACAAGAAGCAGCAGCCCAAAGCCGACCAGGAATATATTGGGCAGCCAGACAGCCAGAAAATAATTCCACTGTCCCTTGTACCCGTAATTTTGCCCGGTCGATAACAGCACGTAGTATATGAATATGAGCACCAGGGAAAAGGCGATGCCGCCTATACGTCCGCCTTTTTTTGTCATCAGCCCGAGCGGTATGCCGACTATGGCAAAAGCGATGACCGCGAATGGTATGGAAAATTTTTTATGAAATTCAATGAAAAGCCAGTTTTTGTCATGCTTGCTTTCTTTGCCTTTTTTTATTTCTGCGGCGATCTCTTCGCCTGTCATTTCCCGGGTGCCTTTTATGTCATCCGGTTCGTTCCTGTTCTTAAACAGGCCCTTTATGTCAAGGTCGACATAGTTCGTATTATAAAAGATCTGGCTTAATTTGTCCGGGTCCGCGTATGAACCAAGCTGTATGATGCCGTTTTTAAGCTTCAAAGCGAGCCTGTAGCTTTTATCGTCGTTGATTATTTCCCCTTCGCGGGATAAGATAACTTTAGCCGGGGTGTCGGGGCTGGTATTGTCCTTGACAAAAACTATCACATTTTTAAGCAGGTCGTTTTTGCTGTCCTTGTCGCCTATATAAAACACATAATCGTCAAAACTATTGATGAAAACATGTTTCTGGATCAGCATTCCCGAGCGTTTCTGGATAATGTCATAATATATTTTTTTGTAAGTCAGGTTGGCGGCGGGCAGTACGTAATTATTGAACAATATCATTATTATTGTCACAAAAACAGCGAGGTATATGGAAGGCAGCACTATTGATCTTACGCTGATGCCCGAGGCCTGCATGCCGTGGTATTCGTTGTCCTGCACTATCCTGGAATAGGTGAGCAGGATGCCCACTAAAAAAGCCATGGGTACCGTGACTGCGACTGTGGAAGGCAGCAGCAATATAAGCAGCTGTCCGACCTTGAAAAGGCTGACCCCGTACTCTATGACAAGGTCGCTCATGACAAAAAGGGAGTTCATTATAAGAAAGAAAGTAAAAATGAAAAAACTAATCAATGACACCATGGATACTTCCTTGATTATACTTTTATTAAGGATCTTCATTTTAATTTTATTCCTTTTTTTATCCGGTTCCGCCCGAATGAAAGACGCGGCCCCCGCCGAAGCTTTAGCGAAGGAGGGGCACCCCGCCGAAGCCTTGGCGAAGGAGGGTTATTTTAACCCTTCAAAATAGTCCATATAATATTTTCTCATGCTTATGCCCGGTATTGCAACATCAATTTCTTTGGTGAAAATCCGGGTCTTGAAAAATTCCGCCATTTCCCAGCTCTCCCATGGTTCAGAGTAAACAAACAGACAGTTAAAGCCATGCAGTTTTTCATAGCCGGTCCAGAACCTGTAATTTTTGTTTGACTCGTGTTTGATAAGAATATAAAATTCCGGCTGTTTTGGCATGTAAAAACCGAGCAGGCTTGACATCTGGTAATGCCGTGAAGAAAGAAAAGTCCTGTCTTTCGCGGGAAGCCTTTGGTACTCGGCGTCAACCCCGGCAGCGAGTTCTTTAAAACCGTAGGTTTTTTTCAGAGGATTGTATTTTTCGGGAATAATAAAAATCGGGTTGACTGCCTGGATAAATGCAAAGATAATTATCAGCATGCCCGACAATATGACAGCGGGAGAAACAACGTTGAAAATGCGTGTTTTTAACGACGAGAGATAGCCGGTTGCCAGGAAGAAAAGGGGCAGGAAGGTAAAAGCCGGCCAGTTGGCCTCAACCCTGTTTTTTAAGCTAAGTATGAAGAACGGAATGATTGTGACCCAGAAAAGGGTGGCAAAAGCAAAATCTAAATTAAACGCGGGTTTTTTTATGTTTTTAATGAAAACCGGGATGAAAAGAATAAATAACATCGGCGAGATAAGTCCGGCCTGCGATCCTAACAGCTCGATAAAAAATTTAAGCGTAAAGCCGGATTGTGAGCCGCCGCGGATGAACAGGTACTTGACAGTCGCAAAGTCATGGACAAAATTCCAGTATATATAAGGTAGCGTAAGAAGAACGGTGAAAAGGGTAAAAAAAATGAAACCCTTCAGGTACTTTTTAAAAGTCCCTGTCAAAAGGAGAAATGTCGCCACCCCAAGATACACGGTTCCCATGGTCAGTTTTGACATTATGCCAAGGCCGAGTAAAATGCCGGCGTGCCCCCAGTGTATGTTGTTTTCCGGTTCTTCTATGATATAAGTCAGGCTATAAAGGAATAAAGCGTAAAAGAAGACCATGACAGTGTCGTGCATCATTAAAACCGAACCAATCGCATAGATTAGCGATGAGTTCATTAAAAGCGTGTTTAAAAGGTTCTCTTTGTCAGCCGTGTCGGAGGGTTTAAATCTTTTATATGTGAAATACGCCGTGATCATGGTTGCAAGAGATAATAGCACTGCTCCAAGCCGTATGGTGAATACGGTGTTTATTTTAGTGAAAAATGTAAAGATCCAGATGACCAGTGCCGTCATGGGCCCCTGTTCATAATAGCCCCAGTCAAGATGCCTGGCCCACTGCCAGTAATAAGCCTCATCCCCGAGCAGAGGGAGATAATTGATATATATGAGGCGGATCAGCGTAATTATGCCAATAATGATAAAAATCAGGTGCTTGTTTTTCATGGTCCTCCTTGAGTAATATGATACATATAATATAAAACATTAATGGCTTATGGACAAGGGAAATTTAGGGGGGCAGAGGGGATAGATTATACACTGCCTGAAAAGTCCTTAATGATAGGTCGCGTCCGGTGCGGATGAAATTTTTCTATGGATTGTGCGCTTGTATTATAAGGGTTTTAGTGGCGCACAGGCCATAGAAAAATTTCATCCGCACCGGACACGATAAAGAATTTCATGGATTTATGGGGTTTTCCGGCAGCATTATTTATCAGTGTTAATACATTTTTCATGCAACTTTAATGGCCCTGCAATGTCCAATATAACGTAGAGGTTCTTAAATAGTTAAAAAAATGTGAAGATTCACGAAATAAAGATAACCCGGCCTTAAGCAAGCCGGATATTGTTCTTTGTGCTATTTCCCTAAAAAAGCCCCTCAAAAAGAGGGGCTTTTTTATAGGTCAAAACATTAAGATAGTAGAAAGCAGAGAGTAGTGGGTCAAATACAAGAAAAGCCGGGTAGTGGCGGCATATTATGCCGCCACCGGGGGAAACGTGAAGTTGGTTAATTATTTGTGGAAATTTATACGATTTATGCTATCATATATCACATGACAAACACAGAAAACAATTTTTATGGCCTGGGGATTGCGCCGGGCTTGATCGAAGTAATAGAAAAACTTAAGTTTACAACTCCTACGCCCATACAGCTTAAGGCTATACCCATAGGCATAGAGGGCAAGGACATCATAGGCATAGCGCAGACCGGCACGGGTAAGACGCTTGCTTTTGGCATTCCTTTGGTCCAGCGCTTGGCGCTTACTACAAAGGGAAAAGGGCTTATAATCGTCCCCACCAGGGAACTGGCCGTACAGGTCAATGAAACCATCATGAAACTCGCGCCTGCCGGCGGAATGAAAACAGCGGTTTTAATAGGCGGGGAATCCATGTATAATCAGATCAATGATTTAAAAGCCAACCCGCGCATATTAATCGCGACACCCGGGCGTCTTTTGGATCATATTGAAAGACGTACGGCCAGGATAGATGATGCATGCATACTTATTCTTGATGAAGCCGACAGGATGCTTGATATGGGTTTCATGCCGCAGATAAACCGCATACTCAGGATGATACCCAAGGAAAGGCAAACCATGTTATTTTCAGCGACCATGCCTTCAAGCATAGTTTCAATCGCGTCAAACCACATGAAGCTTCCGGTCAGGACGGAAATTGCCCCTCAGGGAACAGCATCTGATCTGGTATCGCAGGAAGTTTTGGTTGTGAAAAAGGAACTCAAGGCAACGGTTCTACTTGAACTTTTAAAGAAACACACGGGGTCGATACTTTTATTCACAAGGACAAAAAGAGGCGCGCATAAAGTTGCACAGGCTTTAAGGAACGCCAATCACAGGGCGGCGGAAATACACTCGGACCGCACCATGGCCCAGCGCAAGGAAGCACTGGCTGGTTTTAAATCGGGAAAACACAGGATACTTGTGGCAACAGACATAGCCGCAAGGGGTATAGATGTAACCGGTATAGAGGTGGTTATTAATTATGACCTGCCTGATGACCCTGAAAATTACGTCCACCGTATCGGCCGCACAGGCAGGGCCGGTCTAAAAGGGCATGCCATATCGCTCGCAACGCCTGACCAGCGCAGCGATTTGAAAAGCATAGAAAACATCATAAGGACAGCGATTCCCATATCCACACCCGAGAATCTTCCGATTGCAAAGTTTGATGCCGCATTGCCGGCGTTTTCAACGGGAAGAAATTCCAGGGGCAGGGGCCGCGGTTATAGGGTTTAAATTGCCATAAGTCGCATGGCAAAAGGGACGGTTTAAAATTCGGCGCGGAACGATTCAGGCACAAAGTCACAGATTGCAAACCTAAAAATCCGGCTGGAAAACAAAATTTTATCTTACGGAGGCATCGTTATGAAGAATTATGTTAAAAATGTTTTAATTTTAGCGTTGTTTCTTTTTGCTTTGGGCGGATCCATGCTGCATATGTATATTCATCCGATCGCAAAACACTCATATGGCTGGGTTCCGCTTATATCCACGGTTGTCAGTGTCGTGGTTATACCTTTGTTGTTCATGTTCCGCAAAACAATTCACTGGGCTTACATTCTTAACGGTTTTACGGCAATTGTCGGCGTGATAACTATGGCGCACTTTTCAATTGTAAAGTCCCCGATAATCCCGGACATTCTGGTGCTTTTAGCCAAGCTGTATGTGGGCCGCGCGATTTTTTGCGTTGAAATCTTCCAGATGGAAACCGAAGCTTTTAAACCGACTTTGCTCCAATACATCCGCTACCCGCATATGGGTTTTTGGTACGCGCACTTTATACTGCTTTCCCTTGTGTATTTCCTCGGGAATTTATTGTGGAGGTAAGATAAATGGACAAATTTAAATTTTTAAAGCCGTTGTGGTTTGTATTGCACATAATTACGATACCTTTTATGTTCTGGCTGGGGCATATAGTTAAGTTTAAATGACCTTTTCCGCATTAGCAAAGTACTAGCGCAAATCTTACCCTATTCTATTTCCAGGCTTATTAACGCGTCTTGTTAAATACCCCTGTATTGTATATAATATTAACGGAACACATGTCTGCGTATATTGTCCAATATTTGCGGCGTTTAAAGCCCGCGTTGAGGTGCTGTTTGAAACGGATAGTATTCGCAACCACAGTCATCATAGTGATTGCTGCTTCAACTTACGCGGCGACCATCACAATTAATACAAATAATACCCGTTTGGCGATAAGCCCATACATATATGGGACAAACCAGCAGATGGAAGGCGATGAGAACCTGACTATTATGCGTTTGGGCGGCAATCGTATGACCGCGTATAACTGGGAAAATAACGCTTCAAACGCCGGTTCTGACTGGTACCAGTCAAGCGACGATTATATGTGCACAGCCATTGAATATCCGCTGTCCGCCACTGAATGCGCGTCTTCCTCGTCAGGCGTGGTCGATCATTTTGTGGAATACAGTTTAATTCATGGATACAAGTCCATAGTAACCCTGCCCATGGCAGGTTATGTGGCGGCGGACAAGGCCGGAGATGTCCTCGCGGCCGATACAGCGCCTTCAGCCAGATGGAAGGTACAGGTTCCAAAAAAGGGCAGCGCGTTCCAGTACCCGCCTGACACAACTGATAATTACGTTTATGACGACGAGGAAGTGTCGCACCTGGTACAGAAATACGGCAATGCAGTTTCAGGCGGGGTTAAGATATACCAGCTTGATAATGAAGGCGATATATGGAATGCGACACATCCCCTGGTGCATCCCGCGCTTACCGGAGCTGCTGAATGGGTGACGAGAGGTACGGCCCTGTCAAAAGCCATAAAGGACGTGGATGGGACTGCGGAAGTATTCGGCCCTGTATTTTTCGGTATCTGGTCCATGTTAAGCCAGGGAAATGACTGGAATGTGGTCAAAGGCAGCCATCAGTGGTATGCTGAGTATTATCTCGACCAGATGAAACAGGCAAGCATTGCTGACGGCAGGCGGCTTTTGGACGCTATAGATATTCATTATTATTCCGAGGCAAGGGAAGGGCTTTACCCGCCATTTACATATTCTGTGCCTACGCCCACGCCGGCGCCGTGCAGGATAACTGAAGGCGGCTGCACCTCGGTTCTGGCCCAGCAGGCAAGGCTTCAGGCTCCAAGGTCTCTTTGGGACCCTGCTTTTACCGAAAACAGCTCTGTAGGGCAGTGGTGCGGCGTGGCCCTGCCGCTTATACCAAAGGTCCAGGCGGCGATTGATACATATTATCCCGGGACTAAAATAGCGTTCACCGAGCACGCGTTCGGCGGTGGAAACGATTTTTCCGGCGGTATTGCAACTGCGGACTCACTGGGCATTTACGGGAAATACGGGGTATATGTCGCGACGTTATGGAAGACCGATTATGGGTTGTTTCACTCAGCCGCGTATAAACTGTACAGGAATTATAACGGAACTTTCGGTACTTACGGGGACACCAAAGTTTACTGCGAATCAAACGACATACCGAACATGACAACGTACGCATCCATAAGCTCGACGGACGATTCCGTTGTCCATATAATTATTTTGAACAAAGCGGCTGCCGCGCAGACGGCAAATGTAAATATAACAAGCCCGCAGGCGTATACCACGGGCGAAGCATGGGCTTTTGGAGGCGCGGCTTCCGCAATCACGCTGAGGTCCGCCCCTGTTATCTCCGGAAATTCGTTTTCATATTCTGTGCCGGCGTATTCGGCATTTCACTTTGTTTTAAAGGCCGGCGCAACCCCGGCCAATACGCCAAGCCGGACAGCCACGCCGACTGAAACAAGCGCATTTACATCCACAACAACGCCGACTGCAACCGGGTCTATCACAGGCACTCCGCCGACTGAAACAATTACGCCTGCAAATACGCCGACTCCGACACCAACACCCATACCTTCCGTTACGGAACCTGTTTATGGCCCGGAAATAGTTTATCCAAATCCGTTCAACCCTGACGGCATATATGATCTGCAGTTTGGCATTAACGTGGCAGCAGGCACGTCCAGCGTGAAATTATTGATCTATACGATGGGGTTCAGGCTGATTAAGTCCATAGAACTCGGAGCAAGCATGCCCGGATTGGTAATAAAACCTGTAAGCCGGACTTATCTGCAGGGCCTCTCCGAAGGCATGTATTTATATGTAATAAAACAAGTTAATGCTTCCGGAGATGAGACAAAAAGCAGGATAAAAAAGTTTATAATAATAAAGTGATACTGCCGGAAAACATGCAATGTACCTTGAGCTACTGCGAATGGTACATTGCATGCCATGTACCTGAGCTACTGCGAATGGTACATGGCCTTAATGATAGGTCGTGTCCGGCACAGGTCAAATTTTTCTATGGATTGGCCGCCCGGTATTATAAGGGTTTTAGTGGCGCCAGGCCATAGAAAAATTTGACCTGCACCGGACACGAAAGGAAACACGTCATATTAATGAGGGATTTTCCGACAGTATCAAAGCAGGCAGTTAAATGCCGGGTTCCGGCATAGAGCGCATATCCTGACAATATCCTAAATTCATGCAACCTTTTTATGCAGTCATGCATTATAATATTGGAGTCAGATTCAAGTATAAAACAAGGATGGGAGACTGTATTTGGATAAAGACGCTGAAAAAGTAATGGTAGAAGAGGCCAGAAAAGATCCGGCTGCTTTTGGCAGGATATTTGAGGCCTATTACCAAAAGATACTCAGTTATTCCATATACCGCACCATGAACGTGGAGATCGCCAGGGACATCACATCCGAAACATTTTTTAAAGCCCTTAAGAACCTTTGGCAGTTCAAATGGACCCTTGCCCCGTTTTCTTCCTGGCTTTACCGCATAGCCTCCAATGAAATAAAGATGTATTTCAGGCACCGCAAATATGAGCCGAAATCCATGGAGGAAGCCATAGAAGAGAATAATATGCCTGAATTAGCCTCCCGTAAAGATCTTGAGAAAGAGGTTATGCAGGCGCAGGAGAAACTCGACGAAAACGGTGACCTGGCAAAGGTCATGCGGACGCTAAGGGAACTCCCGGAGAAATACCAGGAAGTTATAATGTTCAGGTTTTACGGTGAAATGAAAATAGAGGAGATAGCGGAAACACTTAACAAAAAGAAAGGCACTATAAAATCTATCCTTTCAAGGGGAATGAAAATGCTAAAGGAAAGGTCAGCCATGCAACCTTTTCCTGGCACAGGCATTCTAAATATGAAAGAGCAAATGGAAGTGGAGGTAAAGTGACATGGAAGACAAACTGAAAAAAGTTAAAGAGATTGAGCTTCCAAAGAACAAAGAATTTTTAAAGTCGATAATTATGGCCCAAACAGCCAAAAATGCCGCCAAAACTGCGCGGCTTTCTTTTAATATGAAGTTTATTCCGGTTTTTGCGGCGGTTATCGCGATCGCAGCCGTGGGGCTGTACATGAAGGTTGATTATAATAATTCGAATTCGCAGCGTAATGAGCTTGGCGGAATATGGTGCACTTATGATGACCGTGCAACGGGAGGCACCTCCAGCGTCTGGCCGCCGGCATCCACATCGTGCGAGAACCTTTTCGTAAAAAGCGCGCCGGGTTACGGCGGCAGGGGCTATGCCGTGCGGATCACGGGTACGGCAGGAACATCCACGGGGTCAGATTATATTGGCGTGAATACTTTTTTAAGCGAGTATTCATCATGCCCCCACTGCAACGGCATAGATATAAGGAAATTCCACGGCATTGAGTTCAAAATAAAGGGATCGGTTACAGCGGGAAAAGTTATGTTCATAATTCCGCATGAAGGAAAGGCGGCGGATAAAAATCTGAACACATGTGGCAGCCTGACTGATTATGCTGATTATGAATCTGATATAACAAAGACGATCACCGCGGACTGGAAAACAGTGCGGCTCGATTTTAAGAAGGATTTCAAACAGCCTGTATGGGCTAAAAAAGAGAACCTGGTAAGTATTGATGAAGTATTGGCTGACGCGAACCTGATCAAGTGGCAGTACAAGGAAGGCAGGGGGCGCCAGGTGGATATATGGATAGATGACCTGCAGTTGTTTTAAGTGGAATTAAATCTGAAGAGGAGGTGTTTTATGAAAAAGTTCTTGATTGCGGCAGTAGCGGTAGTTGTGGCGGCGGCGCTTGTATTCGCGGCAGCTGAAAAATTTGTAGTGGATGATTTTACAGGAGGCAAGGCACAGGCATCATCGGGCGGATGGTGGTACACCTACAATGATGTAAATACGGGCGGCAACTCGGAAGTGACGCCGGCGCCGGACAAGTTTGTAATGGCAAAGTCGGTCAATAAATTCGCGGCCAGGATGCAGGGCAAGGTCGGAAATAAGCTCGGATGGGATTATGTCGGACTTGGAGTGACCCTGGGTGAAAATTGCGGATGCCCGGGCAAGGCAGAACCGGTCGATTTAAGCAAATTCACCACACTTACGCTAAGGATCAAAGGCACCATATCGGGAGGCAGGCTTATCGTTAACCTCCCTTATTCGGACAGCAAATGCGAAAATAACAAGACAAACACGCTTACGGAGTGGGCCGATTATGAGATGGCGCTGAATACCAAGCTTACAAAGGACTGGACAACGGTTAAGATCGACTTAAGAAATGATTTTAAGCAGCCGAAATGGGCAAAAACAATTGTCCCGATCGAAAAAGTCCTTCAGAACGCGCACAACATTAATTTTCATTTTTCAAGTCCTGACGGAGATACAGTTGATTTCCAGGTTGATACGATAGAGTTTAATTAATAAGCTTCATTAATAAAAAGCCCGGCTTGTAAAAGCCGGGCTTTTTATTATTCATTTTTACCGCAACTTTCCCGTGTTTAAGCTGTCTTAAATTCAGGGACAGTAAGGTTTTAGGCAGGAAAGCCGGAGGTTTGATAATGGTTAAAGAATCGTATGACGAATTAAAAGAGTTGTTGTCATACCCTGAAGCGATTGCGCTTATCTGCTTTAACATTAATTATTCAAGCCGTTTTGCTAGGGTGAATCTGGGAGTTTTGGCGGGTTTCCTTGATTTGCCTGATGATAAGGTAAAAAGGATGGCAAAAATCTTTGAGAAACTCAAAATGGCAAAAGTTTACCGCACAGGAATAGACACTGAAATAGAAATGTTTGCCCCGGATAACGATGACGTAAAGGATATCATTTACGAGGTTATTTGGGAGCATAAAAACGAGTATTCGCTGGTATACAGGCGCATACTGGCGGCAGAGGCGGTTGAGAGCCTGGCGCTGAATTAACAGGGTTTTGTGTAATATAAAGGCAGGCGCATTTTTGCCTGCCTTTTTTGTTGTAATTGGATAATGTAGGCGCAACCTTTATCCGTAACGCTTTGCTTATACGGACTATAGGGTTGCGGTACTTGTATTGACACGCTCCTAACAGGTGTTATAATGACTTTATGAAAAAAAATAAAAAACAAACAAAAGCCGACGAGTCTGTTATAGAATCGTTTTTGCTTGGTGAGAACAGCGCTCCCGCGGCTGACAAAGATGACATACAGGAAAGGGCCATAACACACAAAGAGGGGCCTCTTCTTATAGTGGCGGGCGCCGGCACCGGCAAAACACGCGTTATAACCGAGCGCATAGCGTGGATCATCAATAATAAGCTTGCAAAACCATCGGAGGTACTTGCCCTTACTTTCTCGGAAAAAGCAGCCAAGGAAATGGAGCGCAGGGTTGACGCACTGGTGCCTTACGGCATGGTGGACACGCGCACTTCCACTTTCCATTCATTCGGTCACGATATCATAGGCGAATCTTTTGCAGATTTAAGGATAGCTCCCGACTGGAAAATAATGAAAAAGCCGGAGTCCATAATATTCATCGTGGAAAATATCGAAAAATTCGGGCTTGAACTTTACAGGCCGATGAATAATCCCGCCCAGTATGTGTCTGAGCTGACGGATCTCATATCAAAACTGAAAGATAACCTTATCACCCCTGTCATGTACGAAGAATATGTCAGGGAACTCCTTAAAGCCGGGCCTGCTGACGGGGAAGATAAAGAAGCCTGGGAAGAAACCGTTAACAAACAAAAGGAACTCGCCGGATTTTACTCTACCTACGAAAGGCTGAAAACGGAAAAAAATTATATGGATTTCGGCGACCTTATCATGGTGCCGTTTTACCTTCTTAAAGAAAAAAAGTCGGTTCTTGTAAAGTACCAGGAACGCTATAAATACATACTTATTGACGAATTCCAGGACACTAATTACGCGCAGTTTGAGCTTATAAAACTCATTGCGGATAAATACAAGAATATCACGGTTGTAGGCGACGACGACCAGATGATCTACCGCTTCAGGGGGGCGGCAATATCCAATATAATGGGTTTCAGGGAATGCTACCCGTCGGCCGAGGTTGTGGTGTTAAAAAACAATTACAGGTCGGCTCAGGCCATCCTCGACGCGGCCTACAAACTCATCCAAAACAACACTGACAGGCTGGAAACCAGGCTTGAAATAACAAAAAATCTGCAGTCCAGGTATAAACAGGAGCATAAGATAGCGCCGTTAAATATCATGTCATTTTCAAGCTATTCGGAAGAGGCTGATTTTATAGCGGATGAGATAGAGCGCCTCGTGAAAGCGGGCTATTATAAGTACAGGGATATGGCAATACTGCTGCGTGCCAGGGGCGACGCGCGGATGTTCTTAAAAACCCTTGAACGCAGGGGCATCCCGTATAGGTTTACGGGGGACGAGGGTTTATATAATAAAAAGGAAGTGCAGTTCCTGATAAATTTCTGCAGGATGTTATCCACGCCCTACGAATTTAACCCGGTTTTTGACGTGGCCATATCGGAGTTTTACGGCATAGACCCGTACATGATGTCCAAAATAGGAAGCCTTGCAAAAGAATATTCAATTACGGCCCTTGACCTTGCAAGGAAACTTGACACTTACCCCGAGCTTGAAATGAACGATTCCGACAGGCACAAGCTTGAACTGCTCATGCAGGACGCTGATAATTACACGGCCCTTGTGAAAGCCGGCTGGAGCGCGGGAGAAATACTGTATGACTACATAAAGAACCGTAAGATATTTGACATGCTTCTCCGCGATAAAACAATCGCATCCGACAGGAAGATAGCCAATATTTCCAGGTTTTTCGACATATTGAAGGAGTTCTCCGTATCGGATGATTTTGACACGGTGTATAACTTTGTAAATTACATAGACCTGCGCCAGAAGTCCGGGGACAATCCCGTAAGCGACGTGTTTGAAGACATGGAAGAGGACTCGGTGCAGGCAGCCACCATACACAAATCAAAAGGCCTGGAGTTTAAAGTGGTTTTTGTCCCGGCGCTGATACAGGACAAGTTCCCGGTCCGTGCCAGGGGAGGCTTCCCGTTCCCGCTGCCTGAAGGGCTCATGAAAGACATGGTGGATGAAAAACTGTATATGCAGGAAGAGGAACGCAGGCTTTTCTACGTGGCCATAACCAGGGCAAAAGATTCGCTTAACCTGACATATTCAAAACAGTACGAGGGCGCGGGCAATAAAAAACCGTCCATGTTCCTGCTGGAACTGGGGTATAAAGAGCCCGAAACAATTGCAAAACCGTCAAAAGAGGACAAGCTGAAATTTTTTGAGAAAAAAGAAGCTGCCGGGGAAGCCAAAGGCGATACGATAAAACTGAAGACTTTAAAGCTTTCGAATTACCAGATAGACGATTATCTTACCTGCCCGTACAAGTATAAGTTGATACACATACTGCGCATTCCCATAAAGGAAGAACCGGCCATAGTCTACGGCCAGGCCATGCATAAAGTGGCGTCCGAGTTTTTTAAGGCAAGACAGGAAGGTTCAGTAATAAAACTGGAATCACTTATGGATATCTTCAAATCCCTGTGGAAGCCGACGGGTTTCATATCAGCCCAGCACGAGCAGAGGCGCTATGAACAGGGTTTAAAGAACATTGAGGAGTTTTATAAGGAAGAAAGCAAAAACAACATAGTGCCGAAGTATATAGAGAAGGATTTTGAATTCAAGCTAAGCAGCGATATAACAGTGCGCGGCAGGTGGGACAGGATAGACGAGATCGACGGCAAGTGGCGCATAATCGACTATAAAACATCCGATGTGAAAGACATTGAAAAGGCCGAAGAAAAGCTGGACAGCGCGAACATATCAAGGCAGCTGAAATTATATTCCATATCCTTTGACAAAGTATTCGGACATCCGGTGGATGAGGTAGGCATATACTTTTTTGAGTCCCGCATATCGGTTTTTAAAAAAATGAGAAAAGACACACTTGAAAAGTACGAGGCGCAGATACACGAAACAGCCGCGGACATAAGGGGAGGCAAGTTCGACGCCACCCCAAGCGCGTTTGTCTGCAAATACTGCGCGTTCTTCAACATCTGCCCGCACTCCAAGGCGGACGTTTTGTTCTAAAAAAAACGTCGTCCGTTGCATTTTTTTGTTATTCGTAGAGAGGCTGCTTGCTGCCTCTCTGACGCAGGCTTTAAAAACGAAGAACCGTTTTAAAGGGTCAAGGTGAGCGGCAGCAAGCAGCCGCTCTACAGCTTTTTTTTAATATTGGTTCCGGTCAAAAATCGTATTTATCTTACCCCCAACTGTAGCGTACACGGGCATTTGCCGTTGTGTTCTAGGTTGCATGAACCGTCTTACAGTACGTATATCCATCCGACTCATGCAGGCTGTCCAATATGGACAGCCTGCATGAGTCCAATAAATATATGTAAAGATTACTTGACTTATATTCTTTATGTATTATAATACATAAAGAATATGGGAGGGCTGATGAATGTGTTATGAAGTGGAACAATTTACAACAGAAAGCGGAAAAAAGCCGGTATTAGATTTTATACTTTGAAGTAGCAATAGAGCGGTATAAAAACATGATGAATAGACACTATTGAATAAAAGGAGCAAGGACATGAAAAAACAAATTAAAAAAAGGCCTACATCAACAAGTTTTTTTGACGACCCCAGAGTTAAAAAGATATATGCCGACCCTATCCGCAGAGCAAAAATAAAAGCTAATTTACGTAACTTGGAATTTTTAGAAGATATTGCGCGTATTAGAAAAGCCGAGAATTTGACACAAGCAGAGGTTTCAAAGCGTTCTAAAATTTCACAGGAAGAAATATCGCGGATTGAAAGGGGTAAGAAAAATATTACTTTTGAAACATATGATAGAATTTTAACAAGTCTTGGTTATAAGGCGGAGATTGTACATCATAAAATTCATAATGCACATGCATTATGAAAACTAAAACAATGACCCATGTCAGGTGAGAAACAGGCTGAACCACCCTAAAGTCTCAAGTCACGGTGTGACCCCGGCTGTTTCCTAAAAAAAACGTTGCCCGTTGTATTTTTTTGTTATTCGTAGAGAGGCTGCTTGCTGCCTCTCTGACGCAGGCTTTAAAAACGCAGAACCGTTTTAAAGGGCCGGGGTGAGCGGCAGCAAGCAGCCGCTCTACAGATTTGTTTTTTAAGATTGGTTCCGGTATTAATGGCGCTTGACAAGTTATATCTTGTCAAGTATAATTGCTAATAAGAAAGGAAATTGAACTTGAAGGAGAACAAATAAAATGAAAAAAATAAAAGAAAAAACAACCATACAGACGGGACAGGTTTTTTTTGAATCTGAAATGGTAAAAAAATCCTTGAGCAACCCTGATTTCAAAAAAGGGGTGGAGGAAGAACTGTTTATGCTCGAAATCGCCGAATCCCTGTCAATACTCCGGCATAAAGCAAAACTCACCCAGCGGGCGCTCGCGAAAAAGGCGAATATAAAACAACAGGAAATCTGTGATATAGAAAACGGCCAGCGGAACATAACCGCAAGAACCATAAGCAGGATAGCGAAAAGTCTCGGATATAAGCCGGAAATAAGCTTCAGGCATGCATCATAAATGTTTATGGGTAATAGCCCCGGGTGACCCCGGCTGTTTCGTAGTCGCACCCTGCCTTGTCCGCCTACCAGTCCGACGGAGCGTGTTTGCGGAGTCGGAAGCTTCAGCAACGGAGGATACGTCCCACCGGGGTGCGTACGCGGGCATTTGTCGTTGTGTTCATGGTTGCGTGAACTGTCTTACAGTACGCGTGTATCAGTTCCATATATAGGCGCTTAGCCGGTAGACCGTAGGCCCGCGACTACTTGATGAATGCGGGCCTGGTTAACCACGGATACAGGCGCGTAAGGAGTAAAGTAATTAAACGGCGAGGTGGATGTTTTTGAATACAGCAAATTCAGATGTATTAATTATATTAATGGCACTGTGTTTTGTCATGCTTGTTATAACGATGTTTCGCGAGTATCGCATTAAAGGTGATGGCATTTATCTTTATTACATCGGGTTTATTATAGGCAGGCGTATATATTTTAAAGATATAGAGGATATAGAAGTGGTGGAAACAAATCTTAAATATATTATGTTGTATAAGGCCAAATTTTTTGGAAGATATGTTAAGATAACTCTGAAGGAAGGCTTGTTTAGAACGATTTTGATTGATGTTGAAAAACCAGAGGAGTTTGTCAGAAAAGTAATGATTGAAAAGTACCATTGATATCTCTAGCGAGCCTGCTTGTTGCCTCTTTGATGCAGGCTTTTCGAACTGAGTCCGTCTTGAAGAACCATGTAGAGCGGCAGCAAGCAGCCGCTCTACAAAAAACTAATCCAAACCGATTCTAAAAACTGACTTTATCTTTGTCCCCAACTGTAGTATAATACGCCTCGCATTACACATACCATAGGAGCCTTTAATGAAGAAAAGAGCCTTAAATATAGACCATATAGAAGAGTCTGAGCGTAGCGCGGAAGCCGGCAAGAACAGCGATTTTAGGCCAAAAACCGGGGCTTTAATCGTATTTGAGGGCCCTGAAGGCTCGGGTAAGTCAACCCAGCTGGACAAACTGATCAAGTATTTCAAAAAGAAGAAGTCAAAGACCGTTTTACTCCGCGAGCCCGGCGGAACCGTTATTTCCGAGAAGATCCGCTCCATTATCCTTGATCGCACCCATACTAACATGTCCGAAAAGACCGAACTCCTGCTTTACATCGCCTGCCGCGCGCAGATAATTGAGGAAAAAATAACCAAACTTCTTGAGGAAGGCTATACCATTCTTCAGGACCGGTTTTATCTTGCCACCATCGTTTACCAGGGATATGCCCGCGGTATTGACAGGAAATGGATTGACGAACTTAACAAATACGCCCTGGACGGTTTAAAGGAAGATTTGACCATTATTTATGACGTAACCCAGGCCGAAGCGCAGAAGCGGATGAAGAAACGTACCAAGAAGGACAGGCTTGATGAAGAGGATACGGAGTTTCACACCAAGGTACGGGACGGGTATTTGAAAGAGGCAAAGAAGATGGACAATTGTATCGTAATATCAACCGATAATAAGGATGAGGATTCTGTATTTAAAGAAACTTTATACCACCTTGAGCGGAAAGGGTTTATATAATGGCTGTAAAAGATATTATCGGGAACGCTAACAGCAAAAAAATAATATTATCGAACGTCAGCGATAAAAAGCACGGGACAGCTTATATAATGCTTGGGGAAGAGACTATCGGCAAGAATTTCGCGGCGCGGCAGTTTGTGAAGGCTTTGAATTGTTTGAATCCCGCGCCTGACATGGACTGCTGCGACGTTTGCGTTAACTGCAAACTCATTGACAAAACACTCGGCGAACTTGATGACCAGGGGTTCCAGGTCAACCCCCATCCTGACCTGTCATACGTAAATACCGATAAAGCCCAGCTTACCAAGGAAGTTGTCCAGGGCGCCATTGAAAATCTTAATACTTACAAAGCAATACAACTTAAGAAAAAGGCCGTCGTAATCCAGGACGCTGACAGGATGAATGAGAGCGCGGCAAATTCCATCCTTAAAGTCCTTGAAGAACCGCACAAGGACGTTATTATAATCCTTATAGTAAACAACATAGATTCCCAGATGCCTACCATAATCTCGCGGTGCCGCAGGATCGAGCTTTTACGGGCTTCAATTGCCGAGATTGAAAAGGCAACAAGACGCATTATGCCGCTCTGGACAGACCTTGAAAACAGGGACGCGGCCTCATTTTCCGACGGTAAGATCGGCGATGCCCTGCGTTATGTTGAGGTAAAGCAGCAGTTTAAGGACGCGGCAGCCATATTTTCAGCTGTTTCAGGGCGGAAAGACAATATAGAGTCCATATTTGACGCTATAAAACGTGTTGAGGAACTTCACCGGGACGAAAAAGAAAAGGAAAAAAAGCTTAAAAAAAAGGGCATTGCACGGTTGTTTTTGCTTGATATTATCAGGATATTATCATATATTTATAGGGATTATATGCTGGAGAAACTCGGGGTCAAGAACGTTCTCAGGGCCCGGTACGGCATAAGCACAACTGATGTCAGGGATTACAGCCCTGTAAAAATCAGCGCAATACAAAAAATTATCGAACGGTCATGCAGAGATGTGGAAGGCAACGCCAATGTGAGCGTACTTTTTACGAATCTGCTTTTCCAGATACGAAAGGAAGGTTTAAGCTAATGATAGAAGTTATCGGCATCAAGTTCAAAGACGACGAAAAGATACATTACTATAACCCCCAGAAATTGCATCTTGAAAAGGGGGAAAAATGCATTGTGGAGATAGAGGAAGGCTCGCGCGAGGGCGAGGTTTCCATGGCGAACTTTTTTCTGGAACCGGACAAGATATACGCGCCGCTGCGCAGGGTTATGGAGTATATAACCGATAAGCAGGAAGTGCTTGAACAGAAGAAAGACAAGATGGAAGAAAAGGCCAGGGAATTTTGCGCCGGCAGGATAGAGGAACGTAAACTGGTCATGAAGTTGGTAGATGTCAAATATTCCGACGATTTAAAAAAGGTTGTTTTCTTTTTTGTCGCGGAAAAAAGGGTTGATTTCAGGGAGCTTTTAAAGGACCTTGTGAAAGCCTTAAGGATAAAGATAGAATTAAGGCAGATAAGCCGCAGGGAATACGCCAAGAAAATCGGCGCCGCGGGCATATGCGGCAGGATAGTCTGCTGCAAGAACCACCTTAAATCATTCGCGCCTATTACCATTAAAATGGCCAAGAACCAGGGCTTGCCCTTGAATCCCACCAAAATTTCCGGAGTTTGCGGCAGGCTTTTATGCTGCCTGGCTTATGAAAAATATGAAGCACCTGTCCAGAATTCGATCATTCAGCGCCTGCAGGTAAGCGAAAATGACCCGGGTGAAATAATCATGGATGAGCCTACTTCAACCGAAACCGATTCGGAAGCGGACGTAAGCTGGGAATAGCCCTTTGATCCCGGCGCTTGCGTTTTATCAGCGAAAATAACCCGGTAACTTAATATCTGAAAGGGTATAAATGAGCGACAAAAAACATTACTTCATTACAACCGCAATAGACTACGCTAATTCAAAACCGCATATCGGCCATGCTTATGAAAAAGTCACCGCTGATATCATAGCCAGGTACAAAAGATTAAAAGGTTATGAAGTTTATTTTTCAACCGGCACGGACGAACACTCTTTAAATGTTATGGCCAAGGCAAAAGAAACCGGCGTGGACCCGAAAGCTTATGTGGATAACATAGCCGTGGCTTTTAAGGACCTGTGTACGCAGTATAAGATAACCATAACTGATTTTGTGCAGACCTCGGAAGTAAGGCACGCGAAAGCCGTATCCGAGATATTCCGCAGGTGTTTTGAAACCGGCGATATTTACAAAGGCACTTATGAGGGCTGGTATTGCAAGTCCTGTGAATCATTCTACGCGCAGGGTGAACTTACCGAGGACAACTGCTGCCCGACACACAAGTCAAAAGCAGACCTGATTAAAGAAGACAATTATTTTCTCAAAATAACAAAATATACGGATAAACTTTTGAAACACATAGAGGATAATCCGGATTTTATACAGCCGGAAACACGCAGGAACGAGATACTCGCCATGCTTAAATCGGGTTTCAGGGATGTCAGCGTTTCCAGGCCCGGATTAAACTGGGGAATTCCCCTTCCGGTTGACCATACCCAGACAGTATATGTGTGGTTTGACGCGCTTATTAACTATGCCACAGCCGCGGGCTTTGCTACTGACGAAGAAAAGTTCAAAAAATACTGGCCGGCTGACGCGCATATCATAGGCAAGGATATTACCAAGTTTCACTGCATTATCTGGCCCATTATGTTAATGTCGGCGGGATTGGCGCTTCCTAAAAAGGTATTTGGCCACGGTTTCCTGCTTAACAAAGGCGAAAAAATGTCAAAGACCAGGGGCAATATAGTCGACCCGGTTAATATCGCAAATGTGTTTGGCGTGGACGTCATTAGGTATTATTTCGCGGCCAATATAACAAACGGCAGCGATGGGGAGTTTTCAGAAGACTCCATAATATTATGCTATAACACCGACCTTGCCAATGACCTCGGCAACCTGATTAACAGGTCGCTTAACATGGTTGAAAAATACTGCGGGGCAAAAGTGCCGCAATATTATGAGACAATCCTTGATGATAAAATGAAAGCCATTGTGGAACAGGCAAAACAGCTTCATAAAGTTTATGGGGAACGCATGGATGTTTTTAACCTGTCAGGCTCGCTTGACGCGGCATGGGACCTGATAAGCATGGCCAATAAGCTTATAGAAGACGAGGCCCCGTGGAACCTGCAGAAGAACAATAAAATACATGAACTTGAAACAGTGCTGTACATTTTGCTCGAGGTAATAAGGCTTGTTTCCATTGTGATCTTACCGGTAATGCCGGATACCGCGTCCAGGATATGGGCAAAGCTCGGCGTTAATTACGATGAAAAGACAATAATAATAGATGAAGAACTTCACTTTGGAAAACTTGCAAAAGGCGGCGCAGTTGCTAAAGGCGATCCGCTCTTTCCAAGGATACTGGATGAGAAAGAGGCTGAGAAGCTGAAGGCTCTGAAAGAGAAAACACTGAAATGAGGTTCCAGGACGGGTATAACTTTAGGCTGTTTACGGAGCCGTTATGATCATTGAAACCCATGTTCATCTTTGCGACGAAAAGTACGATCACGACAGGGATGAGGTTTTAAAACGCGCCAATGCTTCCGGCGTCATGAAGTTCTTGAACATCGGGGCGGAATTAAAGGAAGTCCGGAAGATTGCGGCCATGGAAATAGAGAATGTTTACAAGGCAATGGGATTACACCCTCATAACGCGGCTGAATTAACTGACGGGGTTTATGACGAAATAAAAGGATATTTTAAAGCACAGAAAAAGGCGGTTGCCGTCGGTGAAATCGGGCTGGATTATTATAAGAACCCGGTTCCGAAGGCACTTCAGGAAAAAGTGTTCCGCGCCTTTCTTGGACTGGCTAAAGAACTTGATCTGCCTGTGGCGATTCACAGCAGGGAAGCGCATGATGATGTATATAATATAATCAGGGAATATGTGCTAAACAAGCGGGGCGTGATCCACTGTTTTTCCGGGGACGCCGGGATTGCCGGAAAATTTACTGACCTGGGATACATGCTCGGGATAGGCGGGGTAATAACCTTTCCCAACGCGGAGACATTAAGGAACGCGGTGGCTTCAGTGCCACTTGAGTGCTTGGTGCTTGAAACCGACGCGCCCTGGCTGGCTCCCCAGCAGGAGCGGGGGAAAAGGAACGAACCGTCATATTTAAGGCACATAGCGCAGGCTGTGGCAAGGCTGAAAAATGTAAGCGTGGAGCAGATTGAAAGCGTCACCACGAAGAATGCGGAAAAATTATTTAATATATAAAAGAGGTTTTAAAATGCTTAAAAAATTCATAAAAAAAGTGACGGAGCGGCAGGACCTTACATTTGACGAAATGCGTGATGCGATGGATATTATCACGACCGGGCAGGCCACGGACGCGCAGATTGCCGGTCTTTTGATAGGCTTAAAAATGAAAGGCGAGACAGTTGAGGAGATAACAGCCTCCGCCATGTTAATGCGCGAGAAAGCCCATTACGTGGAGATAGACGAGGATATAATACTTGATACATGCGGCACCGGCGGCGACGGGTATGGGACCATAAATATTTCAACGGCAGTCTCCATAATTGCCGCGGCTGCGGATGTTACTGTGGCCAAGCACGGCAACAGGTCGGTTACGTCCGAGTGCGGAAGCGCGGACGTCCTAAAGGCGCTGGGTGTTAATATAGATATAAACCATGAATTAATAAAAAAATGCATTGAAACCACAGGCATAGGGTTCTTTTTCGCGCCCGCCTGCCATGTGGCGATGAAATACGCCATGGGCGTCAGAAAAGAGCTCGGGGTCAGGACTATTTTCAACCTGCTGGGGCCGATTATTAATCCGGCAAGGCATACGCATCATCTGATGGGGGTTTTTTCCGATACTTTGACTGAAAAAATCGCACTGGTGCTTAAAAATATGGGGCAGGTCCACTCGGCGGTTGTGTGCGGGCAGGGAAATATGGACGAGATAACGCTTGCCGGGCCGACAAAGGTTTCCGAACTCAAAGACGGGAAGATAAACACATACTACATAAAACCGTCTGATTTCGGCATAACAGAAGCGCCCATGGAAGCGGTCAAAGGAGGAGGGCCCGAAAAGAACGCTTCCATTTTAATGGATATATTTGACGGTAAAGAAACCGGGCCTTACAGGGATGTGATAGTTCTAAACAGCGGCTTCGCGCTTTTTATAGCGGATAAAGTAAGCACACCACAGGAAGGAGTTGCTCTTGCCGGTAAAATAATAAAATCGGGAGATGCGGCAAGGAAACTCAAAGAGTTCGTTAAGTGTTCGAACAGTTAAAATATGACATCAGGCGTGGGCTAAAATATAAAATAAAAAAATGGAGGAAAAAAGATGAGCATACTGAAAAAGATAATAAAGGCAAAAAAGGCCGAGGTTAAGCTGAAAAAGGAAAAAATGCCCGTTGAAAAGCTTTTAAACGACATAACCAAGGCGCCTGCAAACAGGAATTTCAGGGATATTTTTGAGTACAATGATTTCTCCATAATCGCGGAGATAAAGAAAAAGTCGCCTTCCAAAGGCACCATAAAGGCGAACATAAGCATAAAAAAAATAGCCGAGAATTACGAGGCTGCGGGCGCGAGGGCCATATCGGTAGTTACCGACAAAAAGTTTTTTGACGGGAAGCTTGAGTATATAGAGGAAGTAAAGAAGTATTCCTCGCTGCCCGTACTGCGCAAGGATTTTATCATAGACGAGTACCAGATATACGAGTCGCGCTGGGCCAGGGCCGATGCCGTCCTTTTGATAGCGGCGGCGCTGGAAAAAAAGGTGGTTACGCAGTTCGTGAAAAAAGTGCGTTTCCTCAACATGACACCGATCGTGGAAGTACATAACAGCGAAGATCTAAGAAAAGCACTGGGTTCGGGTGTGGATATAATAGGGATAAACACCAGGGACCTGAAGACCTTTAAGATAAATTTCGGGGTGATCAAGAATATAATAAAGGCGATCCCGAAAGAGAAGTACGTAATAATTGAAAGCGGCGTTGATGAAGTGGAAGACCTTGAAAAAATGATCACAGACAGCAGGATAAAAGGCGTCCTGATCGGCTCGATGTTCATGAAAATGAACGAGAAAGCCGTGAAGGAATCAATGCATAAAATAATGAGCAAATACGGTAACTAAATAATGCCGAGGATAAAAATATGCGGGATAACGAATTTAACTGACGCAAAGCTTGCCCAGCGGCTCGGCGCGGACATAGAAGGTTTTATTTTTGCCGAAAGCCCGCGGAGGATAACGCCTGAAAAAGCCGCTTTAATCATAAAAAAGCTGAAGCCCGGGGTTTTAAAAGCCGGGGTTTTTGTGGATGAAAAAGCGCAAACCGTGAACAATATCATAAAAAAACTCAGGCTTAACATGGTCCAGCTGCACGGCGATGAATCCGTATCTTATTTAAGGGAAATAAAAGGCGCCATGATAGTCAAGGTAATAAGGGTTAAAAATACCGCTGACCTGAAACGGCAGGTTAAAAAGTATGGGAAAAACGCGGATGCTTTTCTTTTTGACACATACAGCAGGGCGGCCCGCGGGGGAACAGGCCAGTGTTTTGACTGGAAAATGCTCAAAGGCATTAAATTTCCCAAACCGTTCTTTGTGGCAGGCGGAATAAACCCGGAAAACGTCTGTAGGGCGATAAAAGAGGCAAAGCCATACGGGGTGGACGTGAGTTCGGGAGTGGAAAAGAAAAAAGGAAAGAAAAGCCCGGCAAAATTAAAAAAGTTGTTTAAAGAAATTCAAAGTATGGATAAGGCCGCCAAATTGAAAGCTAAAAGGCCTTAATTAGTCCTATGATTTAAACTTAAAGTTCCAGTCTCAAATACTCAAGGAGTACTTATGAAACTACCAAACAGCAAAGGTTTTTTCGGGGCATACGGCGGCAAGTTTGCGCCTGAGACCCTGCGCACGCTTGTCGACGACCTTGAACGTGAATACAGGAAAGCGCAGAACGACCCTTCATTTAAAAAGGAACTTGATTATTACCTGAAATATTACGTGGGCCGGCCAACGCCGTTATACAGGGCCGATAGGCTTTCAAAAAGGTTTAATAACGCAAAAATTTACCTTAAGAGGGAAGACTTAAACCATACCGGCGCTCATAAAATAAATAATACCCTGGGCCAGATTTTGCTTGCGCGCAGGATGGGCAAAACAAGGATAATTGCCGAGACAGGCGCGGGGCAGCACGGGGTGGCCACGGCAACTGTTGCGGCCATGTTTGGTCTGGAGTGCGAGGTTTACATGGGGGAGGAAGACACCCGCAGGCAGGCCTTAAACGTATTTCGCATGCAGCTTTTAGGGACAAAAGTCATACCGGTAAAATCCGGGACAAGAACTCTAAAAGACGCCATGAACGAAGCAACACGGGATTGGCTCAAAAATGTTGACAATACTTTTTATATTATAGGTTCTGTTGCCGGGTTTCATCCTTATCCCGAGATGGTCAGGGATTTCCAGTCTATAATCGGCAAAGAAGCAAGAAAACAGATAATGAAAGCCGAAGGAAAGCTTCCTGATTACATTTTAGCCTGCGTCGGCGGAGGCTCAAATGCCATGGGGATTTTTTACCCATTTTTGAATGATAAAAAAGTGAAATTGATCGGCGTCGAAGCGGGAGGGCTTGGGGTTGAAACGGGTAAACACTCGGCAACCCTCACAAAGGGAAGGACCGGGGTATTGCACGGGTCCAAGACATATGTATTGCAGGATATTAACGGCCAGATAGCAGAGACTCATTCCATATCAGCGGGTCTGGATTACCCGGGTGTCGGGCCGGAACACAGCTATCTGAAGGACACAGGCAGGGTCAAATATGACTATGTAGTCGACCATGAAGCCGCAGACGCGTGCATAATGCTTTCAAAAGAAGAAGGCATAATCCCGGCATTGGAATCATCGCATGCCGTGGCGTACCTCGACAAAATGAAGTTGTCTAAAAAGGACCTGGTAATAGTGAACATTTCAGGCAGGGGCGACAAGGATATGGGGACGATAATGGAGTATGTCGGTAAAAAATAGTAAATACCCAGTTCGGAATTCGGAATTCGGAGTGGCGCGGGCAAGAAAACAAATACCTTTGAACCAAATGGAGAGCTTATGAACCGACTTGACTCACTCAAAGACAGCCGCAAAAAACATCTTGTTATCTATTTGATGGCCGGGGATCCGGACCTGAAAACCACTGAAGAACTTATATACAGCCTGGCTGGACAGGGGGTTTCTGCTATTGAGCTTGGCATCCCTTTTTCCGACCCTGTGGCTGACGGGCCTACCATACAAAGGGCCGGAGAGCGGGCGATTGCAAACAAAATTACCATAAAAGACGGGCTTGGGCTCGTGTCCAAGGTCAGGGCCAGGGTAAGCGTTCCTATAATCTTCATGCTTTACTACAACCTGATATACAGCTATGGTATAGAAAGGTTTGTCAATGACTGCGTTAAAGCCGGAGTTGACGGCGCTATAGTGCCTGATCTTCCTTATGATGAAGAAAAGCAATTCTATGATTATGCTGAAAATAAAGGGTTTTATGTGATTTGTCTTGTTTCACCTACTAATACGGTTGAAAGAATGAAGAAAATAGTAGAAAAATCGCGGGGTTTTGTGTATTATATCCTGCTGAAAGGCGTAACCGGCGCGCAAAAGAAGTTATCAACTGACTTTGAGTTCCTGTCAAAGATAATGAAAATTGCGGAAAAACCGGTTTTTGCGGGTTTTGGAATATCCACGCCCGCTCAGGCGGAAGAAGTGGCAAAGCATGCGGACGGGGTAATCATTGGCAGTGCATATGTAAGCCTGATCGAGCATTTCGCCGGGAATAAAAAGCAGCTGCACCTTAAGTCGAAGCAGTTCGTCAATAAACTATTGAAGAGGTTATGAAATTGGCAAAAAAGGCCTTAAAAAAAGCTGCAAAAAAGAAGAAACCGGCAAATAAAAATATTAAGATTGGCAAAATCGGTATTTTAGAGGTTTTTGAGGATGAAAATGCTCCAGCAAGCGCCGCGGAACAATACAGGCTTAAGGTCGAAAAACTTGAAAAAGAAGTATTGATACTGAGGGAAATAGCGGAAGTCACCAATAAGGATTTTAGCCTGGATAAGATACTTGAAAGGTTCCTGGAACTGCTCATGGATACCATATGCGCAGACGCGGGATCCCTGCTTTTGGTTGATAAGGCATCTGATACGCTTACGTTTACTGCGGCGCTAGGGAAAAAGGCGGGAAAACTCAAGGACTATAAATTAAAAATGGGAGAGGGCATTGCCGGATGGGTGGCCCAGTCAGGCAAGGCTATAATTACCCCGGATGTTAAAAAAGACATAAGATTCAGCCCCACGATAAGCAGGGCGATCAAATACGCGACGCGCAATATATTGTGCGTGCCATTAAAGTTTGAACATGACATATTGGGCGTGGTGGAACTCTTAAATAAGCACGGCAACGGAGCGTTTGATGAAAATGACCTTGCCATCGTATCAGCTTATGTACCGTATGTATCGATGATCATAAAGAACGCGCAGCTTTTTATAGAAAATAAAAACAGGATACACAGGCTGGAACACCTGATGCAGCTGACCGAGTATGTGAATTCCACTCTGAATATTGACACGCTTTTTGATATGATACTTGGAATATCCATGGATACCTTGGGCGCCGAAGCCGGTTCCATCATGATGCTCGACGAAGAAAAGCAGACATTGAAGTTCGCGGCTGTGTCAGGGCCTAAGTCAGGAAAATTAAAGGAAGTAAAGGTGCCGGTAGGCGAAGGCATCGCGGGTTGGGTGATACGCGAGAATAGAGGCGTCCTGATAACCGACGCGCAGTCTGACCCGCGTTTTTTTAAGGAGGCCGACCAGAAAACCGATTTTAAGACCAAGTCGGTTCTGGCAGTGCCTTTAAGGACCAAAAACAACCTGATCGGCGTTGTGGAAGTGTTAAATAAGAAAAATAACGAGTCTTTCAACAGCGATGACATGCTCATGCTTGAGGCGCTCTCGAATCAGGCTGCGATAGCCATAGAAAATGCGAGGCTTTATGCAAATGTAAAGGAGCTCTTTGTAAATACGGTCAGGTCGCTGGCAACCGCGATAGAAACCAAGGACGTTTACACCCGGGGCCATTCGGAGCGCGTTACCATGTTTTCCGGGCTGATGGCAAAAGCGCTTAGTTTTAGCGAGGAAGAAACGGAAAACCTGAATCTTACCGGCATACTGCATGACATTGGCAAGATAGGCGTGGACGAGTCGATACTGCGAAAGCCTTCAAAGTTAACGGAGGCGGAATACACGGAAATAATGAAACACCCGGAATACGCGGCAAACATACTCGAGGCCATACCGCAGTTGCGGCACATAATACCGGCGGTAAAACATCATCATGAGCGTTACGACGGCAACGGTTATCCGTCAAAATTAAAAGGGGAGAAAATACCGTATTTTTCAAGGATACTGGCGATAGCGGACACATTTGACGCCATGTCTTCAAGCAGGCCCTACAGGCAGGCGCTGCCTTTTAATGTGTGTATAGAAGAGATAAAAAGGTGCGCGGGAACGCAGTTTGATCCGGAACTCGCCGAGGTGGCGGTAAAAGCATTTAAATTATGGCATGGTTTAAAGATGAAAAACACAAAGGAGAAATAATAATGGCAGCATGGTTTCACAGGCCCAAATATACAATAGTCAGGAAGACCACTGAAAGGTCGGAGACAAAGATACCCGAGGGAATGTGGGTTAAGTGCGAGAAGTGCGACTCCATACTCCTGAAAAAAGAGCTTGATGACAATTTAAGCGTTTGCCCCAAATGCGGGCTTCACAGCAGGATAACGGCGAAAAAGAGGATAGAGATACTGACGGATGAGGGAAGTTTTGTTCCTATGTTTGAGGATGTCCGTTCTGTCGATTTTTTGGGATTCCCCCAGTATAAGGAAAAACTTGAAAGTTCAATAAAAAAAACCAATATGACGGATTCGGTACTGGCCGGAACGGCAAAGATAAACAGCATGGATATAGCGCTCGCGGTTACGGATTTCTTTTTCATGGGCGGCTCGCTCGGTTCTGCGATGGGCGAGAGGATAACCGCCCTGATCGAACTGGCGATCAGGGAAAACCTGCCTGTCATCATAATATCCGCGTCAGGCGGAGGCGCGAGGATGCACGAAGGAATAATGTCTTTGATGCAGATGGCGAAAATATCGGCAGGGCTTGGAAAACTGGCGGATAAAGGGCTGCCCTTCGTATCTGTGATGACCGACCCCACAGGCGGCGGCGTCACGGCTTCTTTTGCCATGCTCGGCGATTTAAACATAGCCGAACCGGAGGCTTTCATTATGTTCGCGGGTCCGAGGGTGATCGAAGGAACCATAAAGCAGAAACTGCCGGCCGGATTCCAGCGCGCTGAATTTTTGCAGGAGCACGGCATGATAGATTACATAGTGGTCCGCAAGGACATGAAAAATGCCATACATCAATCATTGTCAACCATGTTGAATAAAGAAAAATATGCGGGCAGGGCTTAAGTTTTACAGCCGTCTTGAGGACTTGAACGAATTCAAGTTTGATTTCTCGCTTGAACGGGTCAGATCGGCCCTTATCCTGGCCGGTTCGCCGCAGGACGCATTTGACTGCGTCCACATCGCGGGTTCCAACGGCAAGGGTTCAACAGCCTGGTACCTTTCAAATATATTCATGATGCACGGCCTTAAAACAGGCACGTACACTTCACCCCACTTGATTGACGTAAAAGAACGCATCGCGATCAACGGCAAAAATGTCAAAGAAAAGTTATTCATAAGCGAAGGTTTAAAACTATTCTCTGTTATCGCAAAAAACCGCATCAAACTCACTTACTTTGAATTCTTAACCGTGCTTGCTTTTATGATATTTAAGGCTGAAAAAGTCAGGATAGCGGTGATCGAAGCCGGCTTGGGCGGCAGGTATGACGCCACGAATGTCGGCTATAAAAATAAATTATTAAGCGTTATAACTTCCATATCGCTTGAGCACACTGATTATCTCGGCAAAACCAGGATGCTTATCCTAAAGGAAAAGGAAGAGATAGCCGGCAAAGGCATGCTGGTGGTTAATGTTGACGGGGCTCTGTTAAAGAACCACCTGAAAAAAAGGTTCGTAAACAGGGTGGTTTTCGCCGATGAGTTATATCCGGTGAAGGGGATGGGCCACAGGCTGGGCAGGATAGTGCTGGACTTTGTCAGTATCGTCCTTGATACCCGCATGGTAGAGCCTGTCCAGGCAAAAAACCTGGCAACGGTTTTGAGCTGCCTTAAAGTAATGGAAAGTTCAGGTTACAGTTTTGACCCTGATAAAGTAAAAAAAGCAGTCTTGAAAACAAAGGTTTTGGGCAGGATGTCATGGAACGCAAAAGGATATTTTTTGAGCGTGGCGCATAACCCGGGCGCCTTCAAAGAGGTGCTTAAGACCCTGGCTTTATCATATCCCTGTAAAAGAACGGTTTTTGTATTCAGCCTGCTCAAAGACAAGGACGCAGGCGCTATTTTTAAGGAAGCATCGCATTTTAAGAACATAAGCTTTGTCCTGACCTCGATAGATAATCCCAGGGCAATAAGTATTGCAAAAATGAAAGAATATGTAGTAAAATATGGGATAAGGTTTAAGATAGAAACCGACAATAATTCCGCGTTAAAATTGGCGAGAAAATTGGCTGGGGAGGGGATAGTGGTAGTTGGAGGAAGTTTTTATCTGATAAGTAAGTTCGTTTAAAGGCTTTTGGCTTAAAAACTTTAAAAGCAGGCTTTATAATCCAGGAGGTTTTATTTATGTCCATCATCGACGATATTAAGGTGGTCTTTGACCGCGATCCGGCGGCCAAGAGTCTGTTTGAGGTCATTTTCATGTATCCTGGCCTTCATGCCATCATTAACCACAGGATAGCCCATTTCTTGTGGAAATTAAAAATACCCATACTGCCAAGGATGATATCCGCTTTTTCAAGGTTCCAGACAGGCATTGACATACACCCGGGCGCGCAAATAGGCAAAAGATTTTTCATAGACCACGGCATGGGTGTTGTCATAGGCGAGACCACGATTATCGGGGATAACGTTCTTCTATACCAGGGCGTGACTTTGGGAGGCACAGGCAAGGAAAAAGGAAAGCGCCACCCGACACTCGGTAACGATATAGTATGCGGCTCGGGCGCCAAAGTGCTGGGTAATATAACGATCGGGAACAATGTAAAAATAGGCGCGGGTTCGGTAGTCATAACAAATGTGCCTGATAATTCCACGGCGGTCGGTGTTCCCGCGCGAATAGTAAGAAAAGGCGAAAAACACCCTGAAGATTCGCTGCAGCACGGACAACTGCCTGATATAGAAGCCATTGGAGTATTAAAACTGTGCAAAAAAGTCGGAGAGCTGGAAAAACTGCTGAAAAAGGCAAAAAGGAAAAAGTAGGCGTTTTCAAAACGAATAATATGATTAAACAAACGAGGTCCTATGCCCAATATACCCGGGAAAATATCATCCAAAGCCGAGAAACTCCGCAAGGAACTTGACTATCATAACCGCCTTTATTACGTGGACGCAAAACCCGAGATAACTGACTTTGAATACGATAAGCTAATGAAAGAACTAATTTCCATTGAAGAAACCTACCCCGGCCTGAAAACCCCGGATTCGTCGACACAGCGCGTCGGCGGGGAACCTTTAAAGGAATTCAAAACCGTTACCCATTCCGTACCCATGATGTCGCTGGATAATACTTATTCGCATGAGGATCTTCTTGAATTTGACAAGCGCGTCAGGAAGGTGACTGAAAAATTTACTTACACAGTCGAGATTAAGATAGACGGGCTTGCAGTGGCAGTGCGTTACAAGAATGGAATATTCGTGACAGGCGCGACCAGGGGAGACGGCGTTAAGGGAGATGACGCGACCGAAAATATTAAGACGGTAAAATCACTGCCGTTGAAGATTGCGGACAGGAAATTCCTGAACATGGAAGCGCGGGGGGAAGTTTACCTTTCCAAAAAACAGTTTGAGGTGATTAATGAAGAAAGGGAAAAGGCGGACGAGGCATTATTTGCAAATCCCCGCAATGCGGCGGCAGGGGCCCTTAAGCTGCTGGACCCCAGGGTGGTTGCTTCAAGGAAATTGAGCCTTTTTATATACACTCTCATAGAGCCGGAAAAATTCGGCGTGGCTGGTCAGTTTGAAGCGCTAGAAAAACTAAAAGAACTCGGATTCCCAGTAAATGAGGGGTTTAAAAAGCTTCCTGACATGGACGCTGTCATTAAGTACATTGATTCGTTCGAGGAAAAGCGCCACGGTCTGCCATATGCCGTTGACGGCATGGTTATAAAGGTAAATGAATTTGACAAACAGGAAATACTCGGGGTTACTGCAAAAAGTCCAAGGTGGGCCATAGCGTACAAATTTAAGGCCGAACAGGCAAAGACAAGGTTGAATGCCATAACGGTTCAGGTGGGCAGGGTGGGGTCCTTAACGCCCGTTGCCGAGCTGGAACCGGTCAGGCTTGCCGGGACCACCGTAAAAAGGGCCACTCTTCATAATGAGGACGAGATAGAAAGAAAAGATATAAGAATCGGCGATATTGTTATAGTCGAAAAAGCCGGCGAGATCATACCTGAAGTTGTGGGCGTAGACACACAGGCACGCACCGGAAAAGAAAAAAAATTCAAGATGCCTACGGAATGCCCTGCGTGCGGCGCAAAAGTCGTGCGCGAAGAGGAAGAGAAGGCAACCCGCTGCATCAATGTCAAATGTCCGGCCCAGCTTGAGGGGCGTATAACCCACTTCGGCGGCAGGGAGGCCATGAATATAGACGGCATGGGACCGGCAGTTGTGGAACAGATGATACGGAATAAAATGATAAAGGATTACGGGGACCTGTACTCGCTTACTATTTTTGACGTCGCGAACATGGACAGGATGGGCCAGAAGTCGGCTGACAATCTGCTGGGAGAAATAGAAAACTCCAAAAAAAGAGAGCTTGAAAATTTGATATTTGCGCTTGGCATAAGAAATGTGGGCCAACAGACAGCCGAAGTACTGGCTGAAAATTATGACACGCTTGATAAGCTGGCTGAAGCCAAAGATGAAGAACTTACGCGGATACACGAAATAGGAAAAGTGGTGGCGGAAGACATATTGGATTTTTTCAAGGCTAAGGAAAACAAGGAAGTAATAGAAAAACTCCGCAAGGCGGGCGTTAACATGAAAAGGCTGAAAAAGAAAGTAACCAAAAATATCCTCAACGGCCGGGTATTTGTGTTCACCGGGGAGATGTCCAAATATTCCCGAGGCGAGGCCGGAAGCATAGTAAAGTCTTTGGGCGGCAGGGTATCGTCTTCGGTCGGCAAAGACACGGCATATGTTGTTGTTGGGAACGAACCGGGGTCAAAGTATGATAAGGCGGTAAAGCTCGGGTTAAAGACGGTAAATGAGCAGGAGTTTTTGAAGATAATACAGCAGTGAACAGACTGTGAGATTTGATTGTGTAGGCGCAACCTTTATCCATGTTCCATGGACAATAAGGTTGCGGATTTTGATTAAAATGAAGAAGCAGTGGTTTGGACCGTCGTTAGTACAAGAGCCGCAACCCTATAGTCCGTATAAGCAAAGCGTTATGGATAAAGGTTGCGCCTACACAGGCAATTACAGAAAACCATTACAGTAAAGCGCCCAAAAAAACATTGCCAAATACTTAAAATCTATATTATAATAATTAGACATAAACGCTTAAAGGAGACACATGAAACAGCCTTTACAGATTACTTTTTTGTGGCACATGCACCAGCCTTACTATAAGAACATAGAGACCGACAAATTCATACTGCCATGGGTCAGGCTGCACGCTGTTAAGGACTATTACGACATGGCGGCAATACTGGACAATTACCCTAAAATAAAACAGAATTTTAACCTTGTGCCGTGCTTACTGCTTCAAATCGATGAATATTTAAACGGCACTACCGATGTATTCATGGACGTGTCGCTAAAATCCGCCGCTTCACTTACGGAAGAAGAACGTATTTTTGTAATATATAACTTTTTCATGGCAAATTGGGAGACTATGATATTCCCTTACCCGCGCTATTCTTATCTGCTCAAAAAGAGGGGAGAGAACTCCCACCCTGACGAAATAAAAAAGACACATATACTTTTTACCGTTGATGAGATACGCGATCTGCAGATGTGGTTTAACCTTACGTGGATCGACCCTGTGTTCCTGAAAATGTATCCGGAGCTTGACAGGCTGAAGAAAAAGGGCGAGAACTTTACCGAGGAGGAAAAGAACTACTGCATAAATTCACATCTGGAAATAATGAAACTGATCATACCCAAATACAGGGAACTGCAGGAAAAAGGCAGGATAGAGATCTCAACCACGCCTTTTTACCATCCCATACTGCCGCTGGTGTGCAATACGGATACGGCAAAAACATGTATGCCCAAAATAGCGCTTAATTTTAATTTTTCACACCCTGAAGACGCCGATATGCAGGTTAAAAAAGCGGTTGATTACTACACGGAAAAATTTGGGACACCCCCTTCAGGCATGTGGCCGTCAGAAGGTTCGGTTTCCACCGAGGCCATGGGTATACTCGCAAAAAATGGCATCAAGTGGGCCGCAACCGACGAGGAAATACTAAGGGAATCCATGTACATAGACGGGATAAAACAGGGAAAAGACACGATTTATAAACCATACTTTGTAAATACGCCGTCCGGACCGGTTAACATGGTGTTCCGCAATCACTATTTGTCCGACCTTATAGGGTTTACTTATCAGGGATGGAACGCAAAAGAAGCCGCGGATCACTTCATAAAAGAACTTTACAATATTAAGAACAGCCTTGATGAAAAAGCCCACGCGGTAAATGTGATACTTGACGGCGAGAACTGCTGGGAGTACTATCCGAACGACGGGCGTGATTTTCTGGATGAGTTGTATAAGGCGCTGTCATCCAATGACGATTTTGAAACAGTTACGATTAGCGAGCTCACTAAAAGTTTCACTGATAAGCCTGAAATAAAAAACCTGTTTCCGGGTTCATGGATAAACCATGATTTTTATATATGGATAGGCCATGAAGACGACAGGACATCCTGGAAACTGCTGAAAAAAGTGAGAGAGCACCTTGTACGCTGGCAGGAGGATCATCCGGCGGAAACAAACAAGTTAAGCCGCGCATGGGAGTCCATATACACGGCCGAGGGCAGTGATTGGAACTGGTGGTACGGCGACGATCATTCATCGAAAAATGATACGGAGTTTGATAACCTGTACAGACTGCATCTGATCAACGTATATAAAATAATCGGTGAAAAAGTGCCTGACCTGCTGTATGTTCCAATATCCAAGGCCGCTTCATCCTTTGAGATACCTCCGACCGCGTTCATTACGCCGGAAATAGACGGTATGGACACGAACTTTTATGAGTGGAAAGGCGCGGGAATAGTGGATATGTCAAAAGAAGGCGGGGCAACGCACAAAGTCTCAAAAATGACGCAGAAACTGCTGTATGGATTTGACCTAAAGGCGCTTTATTTCAGGATAGATATGGCCGAAAAGGTAAAAGACGTAAAGGGATTAGCCGTTGAAGTGCGCCTTACGGACGGGATAAATATTGGCACGGTAAAATTCATGCCTGCCAACGGGAACATAGAAACCAATAACGTGCGCAGGGACAATATAACTTTCAGCGTGAAGGAGATTTTTGAGGCAAAAATCCCGTTTGAATCATTGGGCGCGCTCAGGGAAAACAAGGAAGTAACTGTCCTGGTATTTTTATATGTTGACGGGGTGGAAAAGGAAAAGGTCCCGGAAAAAGGCGTGATCAGGATACAGATGCCTGATGAGTTTTTTAACCTGTACAACTGGAAAGTTTGATAAAATGAGAGAATGGAAGTTTCGAGTTTTGAGTTTTAAGATTTGAAACTTGAAACTTAAGATTTACCGGAGGTTTAATGGACATACTTGTCATAGGGAGCGGCGGGCGCGAACACGCCATAGTCTGGTGCGCGGCTAAATCAAAACGCGTTGATAAGATATACTGCGCGCCCGGAAATGCGGGGACGGCAAAGACAGCCGAAAACGTCAGCATCAAAGTTGACGACATAAACGGCCTGCTTAAATTCGCCAGAGAAAAAAAAATAGGCCTGACCATTGTCGGGCCTGAAATACCGCTTGTGGCGGGCATAGTCGATATATTTGAAGCGGAAGGGCTTAAAATATTCGGCCCAAATAAAGCCGCGGCGCAGATGGAAGGCAGCAAGGCTTTTACAAAGAACCTTTTTAAAAAATACAGGATACCAACCGCTGATTTTGGTGAGTTTGACAAAAGTACGGACGCTGTCAAATACATAAAAGCCCATAAAAAATATCCTCTGGTAGTGAAAGCGGACGGGCTTGCCGCAGGTAAGGGCGTGATAATAGCCGCAAACGAAGCGGAAGCCATAGGTGCGGTTAAAGATATCATGGATTTAAAGATTTTCGGCGGCGCCGGGAAACGAACGGTCATTGAGGAGTTCCTGGAAGGCGAGGAAGCGAGCATACTCGCTTTTACCGACGGTGAAACAGTGCTGCCATTGCCTGCGTCCCAGGACCACAAGCGCATATTTGACGGGGACAAAGGCCCGAACACGGGAGGCATGGGCGCATACGCGCCCGCGCCGCTTATCACTCCGGCATTGGCTGAAAAGATAAAAAACGAAATACTTCTGCCGACGGTTTCTGCCTTAAGAAGCGAGGGCATAATTTATAAAGGCATACTATATGCGGGTATTATGATGACAAAGGACGGGCCAAAAGTACTCGAGTACAACGTGCGTTTTGGCGACCCTGAAACACAGGCTGTGCTGCCGCTTCTGAAAACCGATCTGCTTGAACTTTGCCTCGCGTCAGCTGAAGGCAGGCTTAAGGACATAAAGATGGAAATAGAAAATAAAGCCTCGATAACCGTTGTTCTGGCCTCAAAAGGTTATCCGGGCGATTATGAAAAAGGCAGGGAAATAGCGGGCCTGGACGCCTTTGACAACATGAATGATGTTATGGTCTTTCACGCGGGCACCACAATTAAAAATGGTAAAATTGTAACAGCCGGGGGCCGCGTGCTTAACGTAACCGCCGTGGCAAAAGATATAAGATCAGCCATAGAAAAGGTATACAAGCATATAGACAAAGCGCATTTTGAAGGCGTATACTATAGGAAAGACGTGGGCAGAAAGGCTTTAAAATGGAGGTTCTTATGAAAGTTGCCATCGTTATGGGAAGCGATTCGGATTTGGCTGTGATGAAGGAAACTGTGGATATCCTCGCGGGTTTTGGCGTTGAAACATACGTAAGCATAACTTCAGCGCACAGAACCCCTGATAAGGTAAAATCTTTCCTTGATGAATCTGAAAAGAACGGTTGTGAAGTTATAATAGCCGCCGCGGGAATGGCCGCCCATCTGGGCGGCGTGATTGCGGCGGAAACAACCATGCCTGTCATAGGAGTTCCAATGCAGGGCGGCGGTCTGGACGGGTTGGATGCGTTTTATTCAATAGTCCAGATGCCGGGCGGCATACCGGTCGCCTGCATGTCAATAGGGAAAGCAGGGGCGATAAACGCGGGTATTTTTGCGGCACAGATACTGGCAGTTAAATACCCGGTGCTTAAAAAGAAACTTGTTGAATATAAGAAAAACCTCGCTTCTTCAGTCGAGAAAAAAGACAAAGAACTTCAGGAAAAGGGAATAAAGAAATACCTTGAAGATAAAAAATGAACGCGGATAAGATAAATAAAGCCCTGGAAATCCTTAAAAATGATGATGCCTGTATTTTTCCAACGGATACTGTTTACGGTCTGTTTTGCAGGGCATTAAGCCCGCGCGCTGCATCCAGGGTTTACCGGATAAAGGGCAGGTCAAAGAAAAAGCCCTTGCAGCTTTTTTTAGCCGATAAAAAGGATATTTTCAGATATACCACGGCAACACCCGCCTTAAAACGCAAGATCAGCGGATTGCTTCCCGGGCCTTATACCGTTATATTAAAATTAAACAGAGAATACAGGACCAGGTTCTCTTTTCTAAAAACAGGTACAGCCGGTTTCAGGGTGATAAAATCATCCTTAATTAACGGAATATTAAAAAAACTGGATGAACCTTTAGCCGCGACTTCAGCCAATATTTCTGGCAATAGATCCCCCCGGAAGTTCAGCGAAATTGAAGCAATTGTCATGCGCGGGGTAAGGATGGCTGTAAAGGATGATAAAAAAGTGAAAGGAAAGCCTTCGAAAGTGCTTGATTTTACGGGCAAAAAAGAAAAAGTATTAAGGGCTTAAATATAACTTGAAATTTTTTAAAAAATATTATATATTAGCGTCGCAGGTTTTAATCGACTAAATAACAGTTTAAAGGAGATGTATCGTGGCGAACAAAGGCGGTAAAGTATCAGAAAACGTACCGGGTAAATTTTACGTTGATGACCAATGCATAGCATGCGGAGTATGCGAAGGTTCTGCTCCGGAAAATTTCAAGATGAATGATGATGGTTCGCACGCTTATGTGTACAAACAGCCGGCGAATGACGGCGAGATCGCCGCTTCCAAAGATTCAATGGGTTCATGCCCGACCAACTCGATAGGCGATGACGGGGAATAGTCAAAACAAGTCAAAACATTCAGATAGTAGATAGTAGAGAGTAGAAGGTCAAAATATATTAAAAGTATAAAGAAATAAAAGTGTAAAGAAATAAACGTTTTATCAGAGGAAGTCCCCGTGAGATTCGGGGCGCTGTCGCGCAACGGTAATGGCCCAAAAGGCATGAGCCCGGTCCACTGATATAATGGATAGTGCCTTCGCGGTAGGGGAAACGGTTTTACATATGACCCGGCGCGAGCCGGGTTTTGTCATTTATAAGGTCGAAACATTCAGAAAGTAGATAGCAATGAGTAGAAAGGCAAGAACTAAAGAGCCTGCTTATGGAGGTTTTAGGACCGATGTATATTTATCTTGTCCGGCACGGTGAGACAGACTGGAACAACAAGTTCTTATTCCAGGGGCAGACCGATATACCCTTAAATAAAACCGGCCTCATGCAGGCGCGTGCAATAGCAAAAGAATTCAAGCACCGGAAAATAGACGCCATTATCAGCAGCGATTTAAAAAGGGCATACCAGACTGCGTACGAGATAAAAAAGGCAACAGGTTTAAAGGCCCGGATACACAAGATGAAAACTTTAAGGGAACGCAACTACGGCAATCTGGAAGGGACCACATACGACCGGTATCACAGCCAGAAAAAGGGTTTTACGGGCGAAAAGGACCCGGCGTTTTTTGCCAGGCTGAATAAGGCCTTTATGCAGGTTGTAAAAAAGTACAAAGGCAAAGACATAGTTTTGGTGGCGCACGGAGGAGTGGTAAGGCAGATAGTTTCTTTTGTGATAGGGCTTAAGGATTATAAAAGGCTCAGGATTTATAATGCGTCGCTATCTGAAGTGTTTTACGACTCAAAAAGGGGCGCGTTTTTCCTGCTGCTGCTGAACAGCGTGTCGCACCTGCCGAAGAAGGAAAGGAACAAGATTTTATACCATATAAAAGGCGTTTAAGGAGTTAACCATGAAAAACGGACTCATACAGGTTTACACAGGGGCCGGCAAAGGAAAAACCACGGCAGCCATCGGGCTCGCGATACGCGCGGCCGGCGCGGGGCTTAAGGTAGCTTTTTACCAGTTTTTAAAAGGCGGGGAGTTCCCGGTTTCTGAGGAAAAAATCTTAAGCAGCTTTACAGATATTGATTTTATCAGGTTTAACCAGACAACGCCGTTATTTGACAGGAAAGCGTCTGTTGAAGCATTGGCTGGACAGGTTCAAAGCGACCTCGAAACAGCCGCCAATACAATTGCAAACGGGAATTATGACCTTATTATACTTGATGAGCTTACGCACCTGGTAAATTTCAGGTTAGTTGAAGAAAGTAAGGTCTTAAAGATGCTTGATTCAAAATCCGCCAAGCTCGAGATTGTTATTACCGGCAGGAACGCTTCCAAAGGGCTCCTGAAAAGGGCGGATCTGGTCACGGAAATGAAGGAAGTAAAACATCCGTTTAAAAAAGGCGTAAAGGCCAGAAAAGGGATCGACTTTTAACATGAAAAAATTAATGGTGCTATCAACCGCGGTGTTTATCGCATGCGCTTTACAGGCAACTGTTATTACCGATGATGTGGGCCGCAAGGTTGAAGTTAACACGCCTGTTAAATCCATTGTCTGCCTTTCGCCGGCGCATACCGAGATGATCTACTGGATGGGCAAGCAGGACATGCTATTGGCGGTTTCCACCAACTGCGATTGGCCGGCGGGCGCGAGGAAAAAGGAAAAAGCCGGTTCTTTCATGGCTCCTGATGTTGAAAAAATAGTGCATTTAAAGCCGGACGTGGTCATATCCGGCGGGGGGATACAAAAGAAAGCCATATCAAGCCTTGAAAAACTGGGGATACCGGTCATAGTCATGTATCCGATGAACCTGACTGAAGGAATATGGGGGGACATTAACATCCTAGGCAAACTTACAGGCGATCCAATAACAGCAAGAAATAAAATAATAGAATTTGAAAGGGCCATGGATTCAGTGGTGTCGGCGTCTGATACGCCATTGAAAGTTTATGTGGAGTTATGGAGCCAGCCTGTGATGGCGATCGGAAAAGCTTCATTTATAAATGAGGCAATTAAGCTGGCCGGCGGGAAGAATATATTATATAACGCCGGGACGGAATATCCGAAGATTTCCCCCGAAGAAGTCATCAAAAGGAACCCGGATGTTATAATACTTTTATACAAACCCGAAGCAGACTACCTGAAAAGGGAATATTTTTTGCAGACTTCGGCGGGCAGGAAAGGTAATATATATGTGCTGGATAATTTTGACATGCTGCTCAGGCCGGGTCCGCGCATACCCCAGGCGATCAGGATGTTAAAACAGATATTTCACAAGGCGATAATGAAATGAAGCCAAAAGTCATGGTTTATACAGCGTCAAGCGCTTTTGTTTTATTATTGTGTTTTGTCTGGGCCATATCGTGCGGTTCGGTGCATGTGGCCATGTCCGATATAATAAGTTTTTTAACAGGCAAAGAGGGCGGTTCCAATTACGATATAATAATGAAAATAAGGCTGCCGAGGATAATATTCGCCGTGTTGGTCGGCGGCATGCTTGCATCAAGCGGCGCCATTCTTCAGGCGCTTTTAAAAAATCCGCTGGTTGATCCTTTTATTACCGGCATATCATCAGGCGCAGCCTTTGGGGCGGCCTGCGCTATTATAGCCGGAGTGTCCGGACTTATACTGCCTTCGATCGCGGGCGCGCTTGTCACCATGTATGTGGTTTACAGGCTGTCAATTGCTTTCGGGTCCCTGTCTGTTTCGAGGCTTTTGCTGACAGGCGTAATGATAGGATCATTTTTTTCTTCCCTTATCATGATGCTAAACGCGGTATTTTCCCGGGATCTGGTTAAAGTGGTATTCTGGCTCATGGGTGATCTGTCAAATATAAGCCCTAGTCTTGCAATTTACGGGGCCTTAATCACGCTGATCATACTTGCCGCGGCTCTATACTTTGCGAATGACCTGAACATAATGGCCACGGGAGAGGACGAGGCAAAATCACTCGGCGTCAGGACTGAATTCATAAAAGTCATATATTTCATTTTTGCCGGGGTTTTAACGGCCATATCAGTGGCTTTAAGCGGGGTAATCGGATTTGTCGGCCTCATAATACCCCATATAACAAGATTTTTCATAGGTCCGGATATGCGGTACATGATCCCGGCTTCATTTTTATCCGGGGCGGCATTTCTTTTATGCGCCGATACTCTCGCCAGGACAATTTTTCTGCCTGCTGAGATCCCGGTTGGGGTTATTACGGGGCTCATAGGCGTGCCTGTTTTCATATTTTTAATGAACAGGAGGAAAAACATATGAGGATACTGGAGGCAAAAAACATAGGTTACAGTTATGAGGACGGGGATTTTAGTTTAAAGGACGTGTCATTTTTCCTTAATGAAGGGGAATCCGCCGCCTTGATAGGGCCAAACGGCGCGGGCAAGACCACGCTTGTAAAGATACTCGCGGGGTTAACGCGCGGATATACGGGAAATGTGTTTTTAGCCGGAAAGCCTGTAAACGGATACACCAATACGCAGCGGGCGTCATTGGTATCGTACATACCGCAGATAGACAACCTGACCTTTGATTTTTCAGTTGAAGACATAGTGGGCATGGGCAGAAGGCCGTATATCAATGAAACAGGCGCCTTAAAAAAAAGCGACAGGGATAAGGTAGCGGAAGCAATCCTCTACTTCGGACTGGATTCAAAAAAAACACACAGCTATAATTCCCTAAGCGGCGGGGAAAAAAGAATGGCGTTAATAGCAAGGGCGTTCGCGCAGGAAGCAAAGCTGCTGATAATGGATGAGCCGCTGACATATCTTGATGTGAAAAACCAGTCCGAGCTTATGGAGCATATATCAAGGTTGAATAATACGGGGCATACGATCCTGATGATATCGCACGGAATAAACCTGGCAGCCGAATATGTGAAAAGAGTTATCCTGATGAAGGACGGCCGCGTGGAAGCCGACGGCTCGCCGCATGAAGTCATAGAAGAAAGCGTAATAAGGCGCGTGTACGGCCTTGAGAATTTTTACATAGAAAACAACAAAATGACCGGCAAGCCGAATCTGTTCATGGTGCCGGGAAGTCAAGGTCAAAATATACAGAAAGTTGAGAGTAGATAGTAGAAAACCGAGGGCTCTTGTGTATTTTGGATCTCGTAGAGAGGCTGCTTGCTGCCTCTCTGACGCGGGCCTTACAAACCGAAGAACCGTTTCATGAAGCCAGGGTGAGCGGCAGCAAGCAGCCGCTCTACAAAATCCAAATATTGGAATATTTTATTAAATAAGGAGAACAATATGAAAAAACTAAACATTATCGCCGTATTACTGGTACTTGCAGCGGGTTTGATCCTGGCTTTTTCGTCCGACTATAACTCAGCCGGCGCCCAGTATGGCACGCAGGCTTCGCAGGGAAATTCGTTGGCCCAGCAGAACGGGGCATCGGCGCCATCGGGCATCTCAAGCAAGGGAAACGCGCCGGGTGTTTACGACTGGAAGAATAAGGTTGTTCCGACCCCGGCGGCCCAGCAGGCTCAAACGGCCCAGACCGCCACAAACGCCGGTGAAATTGTCGTGACTGCGCGCAGGGTACCCGAGGATATCGCGCTTGTACCGCGCAATGTCGAGGTCATAAAAGCGGCCGCAATAGCTGACTCAGGGGAGGCAAAACTCCAGGATGTGCTTGATTCCATCCCGGGAGCGATAGTGCTGAGGTCCGGCGGCTACCAGGGGGTAAGCTCTGTTTTAATCCGCGGGGCAAATTCCAGCCATACTTTAATTATGCAGGATGGGGTGCCTTTAAATGATATTGAGGTTGGCGGCGTCGATTTAAACCAGATAGAGATCGGTGATATTGACAGGATAGAGATAGTAAAAGGCGGGTTGTCATCTGTTTACGGGGCAAACGCGGCATCAGGGGTGATAAATGTGATCACCGGTTCAAAAGAGGAAAAACCTGTCGTTGCCTCGGCTTCCTACGGATCATATAACTTCCAGAAATATGCCGTATCATCCGATTATAAGGTTTTTGGCGTCAAGTATTCGGCGTCCGCGGTTGAGGAAAAAAGCGACGGGTACACGGATAATTCAGCCTATCTAAAGAATACCCTGAATGCAAAACTCGCTTTTACGGGTGATTTTCTTGATTCAACCCTGTTTGGTTACTATTTTAACAGGCAAATGGGAGTGCCTTTCTCGGGTTTAAACCCGCCCTATGACAAATCGCAGGATGCGAAAGAAACGGATGAGAATTACCATTTTGGAGCTGATGAAAAGTTTAACATTGGCGTGATCAAGGCACAATTAAGCGGGTATATGCGTTCCGCCCAGCTGCGTTTTATTGAACCGAGTATTTTTATGAACTCAAACCAAAAGAAAAAAGAATACAACGGGTCATTTAATATGCTATATGATGAAGGAGGATTTTTCTCGGGTATGACCGGATATGAAGCAAATCTAAAACAATTGGACAGCACTGATATAGGCAATACAACAAATACAAATCAAGCGTCAGTCTCCAATATTTCAGTTAAAATGCTCGACGATAAGCTTTTGATAAACATGGGATTCCGGGCTGATTTTAATTCCGCTTATAATAACATGTCCAGCGAAAATATAAGCGCCAAATACAAATTCCCCGAAAATGTTGACTTCAGGGTTTCGTTTGATAAATCATTTTCCGCACCGACGCTTGGGGATTTATACTGGCCAGTGCAGGATTTTGGGTACGGTTATTATATGAAAGGCAACCCGGGCCTTAAGCCTGAAGATTCAACCAGCTATGAGATAGGCGTCGGGAAAAAAGACGCGAAAATAACCGAATCAGTAACTTTTTTTAAAAGCGAAATTGTAAACCTTATCAGTTGGATGGATATGACAGACGGTACGTCAGTTACAACGACCCCGTTCAACATTAACAAGGCCGAGATCAGCGGTATCGAGGCAAAAGTTGATTTTGTGCCTGCGGATTTCCTTGCAGTGTACGTGCGTTACACGTTCCTCAGGGCGGTTGACCAGAACAATAAGCAGCTTCCCTACAGGCCCGAAGGCGCAGTAGACGCGGGGGTAAATATAAAGTTCCCGTTTGATACCAAGCTTACGGTTGACGGGCAGTATGTGGACTTAAGAAAAGACAACTCGGGAAAAACTTTAAAATCTTATTACTTGCTTAATTGCACGGCTGTTCATGAGATAAGCAAGAATGTAAAAGTATTCTTGGATTTTAAGAATATTCTTGATAATACAACTTATGAAGTTGTCAGTAACTTTCCCATGCCGGGCAGGACATTTAACGCGGAGATACAGTTGCGTTTTTAAGCGGGAAAATATTTGAAGACGGTTAACGCAGGGGCGGGACTAAAGCCCGCCCAACGAGGACATTAAAACGAAGCCGCCCGGGCACGCGTTCGTCGCGCCCCTACGCAGGCAAAAACGTTTGTCCTATAACATAAATTCCCGGGTAAAAAGTATTGCATTGTATGCTGTATTTTGATATACTGACGCTTGTTATTTTAATGCCCTTGTTATTTCTATAAATATCATAATTATAAGGGTAAAAATTTCAGGAGGTCTTAAGATGGTACTAGGTGTAATTATCGGCGTTTTGTTGCTTTTGCTTCTTATCGGTCTTGTTGTTCTTCAGGGCATGATAGAGTGGGGCGGAGTTGATACGGATAAGTGGTTTGGCGGAGAAAAGTCAAAAGACGCGGCTCCGGCAAAAGAAGATAAAAAAGTAATGTCCAGGCCTATCGTTAAAGGCTCAAAAAAACCGGCCGCTAAACGCACAAAGAAGAAAGGGGCCAGGAAATGATATTTGATTGGTTACTCGGCATGTTCTCAAACGACATGGCAATCGATCTGGGAACGGCCACAACGCTTGTTTACCTGAAAAACAAGGGAATAGTATTAAAAGAGCCTTCGATTGTTGCTCTTTATAAGAACAGGGAAGTTATAGCTGTAGGTGAAGCGGCAAAACAGATGGTGGGAAAGACACCTGGCGATGTTTTTGCCATCCGGCCCATGAAGGACGGGGTCATCGCTGATTTTAATGTCACTGAAAAAATGTTAAGATATTTCATTGTAAAGGTTCATAACAGGCATTCCATGGTAAACCCAAGGATTGCCATATCCGTACCTAAGGGCGTAACACCAGTTGAAAAAAGAGCTGTAAAAGAATCAGCAATACAGGCCGGAGCCAGGGAAGTATATCTCATAGACGAACCTATGGCGGCCGCTATAGGAGCAGGGCTTCCCGTGGAAGACCCGGTGGGCCACATGGTAGTTGACATAGGCGGAGGAACCACGGAAGTTGCCGTCATATCCATGGGCGGGCTTGTGGTTTTTAATTCAATCAGGACCGCAGGGGACAAGTTTGATGAAGCCATCATGGCTTACCTTAAAAAAGCGTATAACCTGCATATCGGCGAGAGGACGGCCGAGCGCGTAAAGATCGAAATTGGATGCGCGCAGAAACTTGAAGACCCGCTTGAGATGGACGTAAAAGGATCCGATCTGACAACCGGCCTGCCGAGGACCATCAGGATAACATCGGACGAGATGGCCATAGCCCTCGAAGAGCCCATCAACAAAATTATTGACGGTATAAAATACACTCTCGAACAGACCAAACCCGAGCTTGCGTCTGATATCATAGACAAAGGCATAGTGCTGACCGGAGGAGGATCGCAGCTTAAGGCTTTTGATCTAAAACTGCGGGACGAAACCGGGGTGCCGGTGCATATCGCTGATAATCCGCAGGATTGCGTTGTCACCGGGGCAGGCAAGATGCTTGAAGAGCAGCTTGATGTCTTAAGACGGCTCGCATTCGAGGGTGAAGACAGTATAATCTGATTTTATGAAAAGGAAGAAAAGCCCGGACAGGATTATATACGCGGCGGTAGTCATACTGCTTCTCATAGGGCTTTTTTTTATATGGAAAAAACCCCGCTTTAACTTTATATCTTCCTTCACGGGCGGATTCCAAAAAAAAATGTCGGATTTTATTTCTTATACCGGCGATGCTTTCAGTTCTTCGGCGAAAAAGAGCTTAAAAGTAATAAGCGAAAAGAATATGCAGCTTGAAGCCGAAAGCCAGGTATTAACAGCCGAGAGTGACAGGCTGAGAAAAATGGTCGTACTGAGATCCGTCCGCGATTTTAAATCATCGGTTATCTGTTATGCCTTCGTGATCGGATCAAATGACGACGGCCTGATTTATTTTTATACCATAGACCGCGGCTCGGACGACGGCATATCGGAAGGCGACGGGGTGATTAATTCTGAAGGCGCCGTGGGGCGGGTGTTTAAAGTTACCGGCACTACCGCACAGGTTCAGCTTTTAACCGATGTAAAAAGCGCTGTTTCCGCGAGGGACGCAAGAAGCCGGGTGACAGGCATTTTATCCGGTGAAAGTTACAATAAATGTTCCATTAACTACATCCCCCGGGAAGAAGATGTAAAAGAAGGCGATAATATAGTTACTTCGGGATTGGGAAAGTCATTTCCTGAAGGCGTAAGGATAGGCACTGTGATAAAAGCCGATAAAAAAGTTGACAGCCTGTCAATGGTTGTAAAAGTAAAGCCCGCAGTTAATATGATGACAGTTGAAGAAGTACTTATAATTAGAAAAAAATGATTGTTCTATGTTCTGTGTTCTGTGTTCTCTGTTGTTCTGTGAATGAACGTACGTACACAGAACAGAGAACAGAGATCAAAGAACAAACAAAATATAGCGTTTTTAATCATAAAGCGCGTCAATTAAGCGAAGAGGTGGGCTTTATCAGGAATGGTTTTTTCTTATGGCTCCTGCTTGCGTTGGTTATACTATATGACAACTCGGCGTATGCCATTAACAGGCACTTTCATTACATCGATTTCACCCTGATAGCCGGTGTCATGCTTTTGATCGGCGGCAGGGATTATACCGCTTTTACGTTTACTGTGATCGCCGCTTTGATCCATGACGCGTTTCTTATGCCTTTTGTCGGATTTTCGTTGACTTCAAAAATAACCGCATTGCTGGCGGGAAGGATACTTTGTTTAAGCTTATACAGGGACAATTATCCGACGAAGATCGTCATACTTGCCTGCGTGGAAGTCATCAAGGAAATAACCGGCGTCATTATCGTATTCTTTTTTTATGCCTCCATGACAAAGGTTGTATTTCCATTTTTCATAATACTCTGGAAGATCGCCACTACCATTGCTGCGGGTGCGATCATCATGAAAATTGCGGAGCTTAATTATAAAAGGATTGGTTCATGGCTAAAGACAATGTCGCCGATAAGATAAAGAGCATCTATAAGAGCCTGATCCGGGTGAACATCCTGGGCTGGATCGTGTCAGTCTGCATGCTGATGCTATTCTTCAGGGTTTTCTACCTGCAGGTGATCAGGGGCTCATACTACAAGGAACAGTCCGACGAGAACTGCATAAGCGTTATAAAAATACCGGCGCCGCGCGGTTATATCTATGACAGGAATTACACCCCGCTTGTGGTAAATAAAACATCGTATACGTTTTCCATCATCCCCGTAAACTTCAGGCAGAACCCGGACAGGGTTAAGGCTTTAAATGCGATTGCGTCCATAATTGACATGACGCCTGAGGAGATTGAAGCCAAACTGACCAGGGGCGGCGTTTCCACCGAGTACCTTTTAAGCCCGGTAAAAATAAAAAGGAATATTTCTGAAAAAGAACTGTCTTTGCTTCTTGAGAAAAAAATAGGTATAAACGGCATATCCGTTTCCCAGGAACCCATACGTTATTACGAGAAAAATAATTCAGCCTCGCACGTGCTCGGTTATGTGGGAGAAGTGACTGACGAACAGATGAAACTTACAAAATACAATAAAACCAGGTCCATTGGCGATATCATAGGCCAGACCGGCATTGAAAATTATTATGATGATATCCTGCGCGGGGAAGACGGGTCTACCCTTATCCTGACCGACGCCCAGGGTAGGCAGAAAAAAGAGATCAAGACAACGCCCCCAAAGCAGGGGAAAAATCTGGTACTGACCATAGACTACCGTATGCAGAATTTTGCCGAGAGGCTGCTTGACAGGTACCAGTATAAAGGCGTCATTATAGTACAGGATCCGAAGACCGGTGAGTTGTTATGCATGGCTTCGAAGCCCGACTATAACCTTAATTATTTTTCCGGGAATATTGACGTGCGTGAGTGGAAAAAACTCATACGCAACAAGGCAAACCCGTTAAATAACAGGGCGGTACAGGGTTTGTATTCTCCGGGATCGCTGTTTAAAATAGCCGTGGGAACCGGCGCGCTCAATGAAGGGGTTATCACCACCAAAGATTCCGCGTTTTGCGAGGGGATATACTGGATAAAAACCTGGCCCTATAAATGCTGGAAGAGAGCCGGGCACGGATGGGTGGATTTTTATCACGCTGTGGCGGAATCATGCGACATTTATTTTTATAAAACGGGCCTTAAGATGAAAGTGGAGCTTCTGAGCAAATACGCGGCTATGTTCGGTTTCGGCGAGAAAACCGGTATAGACATCCCGGGAGAAAAGGCGGGAATAGTGCCAAGCAGGGAATGGAAACTGCGCGTGGACAGGTCGCCATGGTTTCCCGGAAATACGGTCATGATGTCCATAGGCCAGGGTTATATAGTTGGAACGCCCCTGCAGATCATGAATCTGATGACTTTTATGGCAAACAGCGGTTACGCTATGGTCCCGCATATAATGAAAGCCGTGACATTGGAAGGACGGCGCATTGAAAGCGAGTATAAGCCCAGAAAATTGTCAGAACTTGCCGTAAAGCCGGAAGTCATAGATATAATGAACTCAGCGTTAAAACTTGTTGTCACGTCCCCCCACGGAACCGCCCAAAAGGTCAGGATACCCGGGTTGTCAATCGCCGGAAAGACAGGGACGGTACAGAACTCACATGGTGACAATCACGCCATGTTCGAGGGTTACGCGCCGACAGGAAACCCTGAAATCGTGGTATATGTGCTGGTTGAATTCGGCGGCGGCGGAGCTGAAGTTGCCGTGCCTTTGGCCAGGGAAATGTTTGAATTTTATTTTAAAACATTGAGGGGAAAATGAAGATAAAAATACCGTTTGCCGATGCAATAAAGGGATACTACAGGAATATGAACCCGGTGATCTTAGTCTGTACCCTGCTTTTGATGATAGTGGGCTCGGCGGCCGTTTACAGCGCTACAGGAACATCAGGAAACCCTTTCTTTGAAAAACAGCTGATATGGTACCTGGTCGGGATTATAATAATGCTTTTCTTCGCAAATACAAATTATAACAGCCTGATCAACCTGGCCAATTATTTTTACGCGGCGTTTATGCTGCTTTTGATGCTTGTTTTGCTGATAGGGCACACGTCGCTCGGCGCGACACGCTGGCTGAAAATAGGCAGTTTCCAGTTCCAGCCAAGCGAGTTTATGAAGATCATAGTGCCACTGGCTATGATCAGGTTCATGCTGGTTTCAAGCAGGGACAGCTTTGACTGGAAAAATATCCTGAAACTCCTGCTGCTTGTCGCGGTGCCGCTTGCTTTCATCATCAAGCAGCCCGACCTGGGGACATCCATACTCCTCCTCCCAGTTGTTTTAGCGGTCCTTTTTATGGGAAACATACCCGCAAAAAAATTAATCACAATTATTATCGTCGGCGCGCTTATAATGCCCGTGGCATATCTTTTCCTGCATGATTACCAGAAGCAGCGTATACAGGTTTTTATAAACCCGCAGAGTGATTCGCTCGGCGCCGGATACAATGTCATACAGTCGCAAATAGCCGTAGGCTCGGGGAAATTAATAGGCAAAGGATGGGCGCAGGGCACGCAGAGCCAGTTGAATTTTATACCGATAAAGTACACGGATTTTATATTTGCGGTAATTGCGGAAGAGTTCGGCATGGTAGGCAGCCTGGTGGTCATGCTTATATACTATTTTCTCCTCATGGAAGGACTTAAAATCGTGAAATTGTGCAAATTTAACGGGGGCAAAATGCTCGGGGGCGCCTTGACATGCGTGCTCTTTATGCAGATCTTTATAAATATAGGCATGAACATAGGCATTATGCCCGTGACAGGGATAACCCTGCCGCTGTTAAGCTACGGCGGTTCTTCTGTCATGGTTGTAATGATGATACTGGGAATATTGCAGAACATATACAGGGAATACATAAAAGTCGAGGATTAAAATGAAAAGCATCTACATCAACACAGAGGATTTTGACACAAATGTTGCCATAGCCGGGGAAGGCAGGCTGTGTAATTTTTTTACGGAGAAAAACCTGTATGCACAGAACGGCAATGTATATAAGGGAAAGATATCAAAGATAGTATCGAACATGAACTTTGTGTTTGTGGAAATAGGCGACGCAAAACCGGCGTTTTTGTCCGAAAAAGAGTATTATGACTTTTCCAGCAAGGATATAACCGAGGCTGTATGCGTATCGGAAATTTCCGGTACGGATGATAACGGCAGGCAAAACGGGACAATAGCGGGCCTCTTTAAAAAAGGACAGGAAGTCATGGTGCAGGTAATCAAGGAACCGTATAATACAAAAGGCGCGAGATTAACAACCAATGTGACGCTTCCGGGGCAGCATATTGTATTTGCCCCATTCATGAAACATACCGGAGTTTCAAAACGCATTACGGATGACCGCGAACGCGACCGCCTTAAGAAAATAATACGTTCGGTCAAGGACTCTTTTGAGGAGGATTTCGGCATAATAGTGAGGACAAACGCGGAAGGAGTTCCCACGGAAGAACTGGAAAAGGAAATGAAATATTATTACGGCGAATGGCAGCGTATAAGGGCCGAATACAGGAAATACAGGTCTCCCAGGATGCTTTATAAGGAACAGGATATCGCCATAAAAGTGTTGCGGGAGCACGTGGACTCAACGGTATCCGAAATAATAGCGGACGACCCCAAGGTTTATGACGCAGTCAAGCTTTATATGGAAGAGACGAGCAAAAAAGCCGCTGAAGTAAAGCTTTACACCGGCGCTGATAATATCTTTGAGTACTACAAGATTTCAACCCAGACCGAAGGCATATATAATAATATTGTTTCCTTTAAAAAAGGCGGATATATCAAGATAGATGTAACTGAGGCTTTGACGGTAATAGACATCAACTCAGGCAAGTTTAAGGGCGCGGAAGACGTGGAAAACAGCCTGCTTAACCTGAACTTGAACGCCGCCAGGGAAGTCGCGAGGCAGATAATAATAAGGAACATAGGCGGACTGATAGTGGTTGATTTCATAGATATGATTTCATCGGAGAACAGGGATAAAGTAAAGGCTGTGATGGACGAGGAATTGGCAAGATCAAAAGTTTATTTTAAGACCCTTGATATAAGCGAGTACGGGCTCATGGAGATATCCCGCAAGCGCGACGCCAAAAGAATAGATGATACTAACTTCATGGAATGCCCCAGGTGTTCGGGCCGGGGAAGGGTTTTAAATGAAGAAAGTGTTTGCTTCAATTACCTGAAAAAGATAAAATATGAGTGCAGGAAGTCGGCCCAGCGCGGGGTCCTGGTCATGATGCCTGAAAATGTAAAAAGGATAATCGAAAGGGATTATAAGGAAACGCTTAAAGAGTACGAACGCAGGTACGGTAAAAAGGTTACCATAAAAATCGGGGAATATAAAAAACTATAGTTCCGGGAGGAAACATGATAATAGTGACTGGTGCGTCCGGGTTTATCGGCAGTGCCATAGTAAGCGAATTAAACCGCAGGGGGATAACGGATATTCTTTGCGTGGATTCGCTGAAAACAGACGAGAAATGGAAGAACCTGGTTAACCTCAAGTTTAACGATTATGAAGAAAAAGAGGTCCTTTTAAAACGCGTATTTTTTGACGATGTCCTTTTAAAAAACGGGGTTGAAGGCATAATACATATGGGGGCGTGCAGCGCCACAACCGAGAAAGACGCGTCATTTTTGATCGACAATAACTATAAATACACGCAGTTGCTGGCAAAGTGGTGCGTCAGGAACTCGAAAAAGTTTGTTTACGCCTCATCCGCGGCGACTTACGGCGACGGTTCAAAAGGGTTTGACGACGGCCATAATGCCCTGGAAACGCTGAAGCCGCTGAACATGTACGGTTATTCAAAGCATTTATTTGACCTGTGGGCTTTCAGAAAAGGCATGCTTGACAGAATAGCGGGATTAAAATATACCAATGTTTTCGGCCCAAATGAATATCACAAAGATGACATGCGCAGTGTGGTCCATAAGGCATATGACCAGATAAAAGAAACCGGCAAACTTAAGCTTTTCAAATCATACCGTGACGGCTGCGCGGACGGGGAGCAGAAAAGGGATTTTGTTTACGTTAAAGACGCGGTAAATATGACGCTTCATATTTACGAGTCGGGGCTAAAGGGGATATATAACTGCGGAACCGGAAAGGCAAGGTCCTGGAACAGTCTTGCCGCGGCTGTTTTTAAATCATTAGGAACAAAGCCAGCGATCGAATATATTGATATGCCGGAGGCTATAAGGGATAAATACCAGTATTTTACCGAGGCGAAAATGGATAAAATGTACGAATCGTACAGAGATAAATTATTCACGCTTGAAGAAGGCGTCGATGATTATGTGAAAAATTACCTGTTGCCGGGCCAAAAATATCTTGGTGAGGTTTAAATGAAAAATCTTATCGTTATCCTTATTATTGCTGTGGCGGCATGGTTCATAATAAAACAAGCCGTACCAAAGGGCAAACCTGATGACGCCATTACCAAATATGGCAACTCGCTGAAACACGATGAAGATATGGCAAAAGACTCGGCAATGACCGCAAACACGGCGGTACTTCAGGGCGCGGTTAATTCCTTCAGGGCCTCAAACGGCAAGTTCCCGGATAATCTTCAGGAACTTGTTGACAAGGGATTTATGCAGAGCGTGCCTGCGGGGGATTATACTTATGACGCCCAAACAGGGGTTGTAGGAGCCAGGTAAAATATGTCACAGACGGTTTGGGATTGAAACGGCGTCAATAGGAATTGACATTTATTATGCGGCCGCGGTTCTGTTCGGCGTGGCAATGGGAAGAATAGAACACAGGAAGATCGCTTACAAATACGAATTTTTTCTTCTTATTATCCTAGAGACGGAAATCAGCATACCATACATAAAATACGATAATTATTTTAGCGGCAATTACACATACCTTAAGCACATCAAAATAGTCATAATTATGATTTTTCTTTACAAAACATAATTTCAGGCATATAATTAATAAGTTAATTTCAAAAAACCCCTGATATAGAAAGGAGTTTTACAAATGGCCGCGTTTATGGAAAAGATTTACGATAAAGCCAAAAAATCCCCTAAAAGAGTCGTATTTCCCGAGGGTAACGACGAAAGAACAGTTGAAGCCGCTGTAAAAGCCACGGCTTTGGGCGTTGCGAAGATAACCCTGATAGGCACCCCGTCAAAAATAAGCGAAATAGCAAAGAACAAGGGGTTTTCGCTTGCGGGCATAGAAATATTGGACCTGAATAACCTTCCGAATATAGACGCCTGTGCGAAGGAGTTTTTTGACATAAGAAAAGGCAAAGTGGCGAACATGGAAGAAGCGCTTGCAATAATGAAAAAAGACGTTTATTACGGGGCCATGATGGTAAGACACGGCCTCGCCGATACGTTTGTGGCAGGCGCGGTCAACACGACCTCCGACGTATCGCGCGCCGCCATATTTTTGATCGGCATGAAGCCCGGCATTAAGACGCTTTCAAGTTTCTTTGTAATGATCCTGCCTGATAAAACATTTGGAAAAGACGGGATACTGTTCTATGCCGACGGCGGATTTGTTATAGACCCCACTGACGAGCAGCTGGCAGACATAGCGGTTACGACCGGCGCGACGTATAGGGAGCTCATGGGTGAGGAACCTAATGTTGCCCTGTTATCCTTTTCCACAAAGGGCAGCGCCAAGCACGAACGCGTTGACAAAGTAATACGGGCGCTGGCGCTGGCCAAGGCAAAGGATCCGTCGCTGAATATAGACGGGGAAATGCAGGGGGATGCGGCATTGGTCCCTGCAGTCGGCGCGAAAAAAGCCCCGGGCTCAACAGTGGCGGGCAAGGCAAATGTATTGATATTTCCGGATTTGGATTCGGGAAATATAGTTTATAAACTCACTGAAAGGCTTGCCAAGGCGGAAGCTTACGGGCCGATATACCAGGGTACGGCAAAACCATGCAGCGATCTATCCCGCGGGTGCAAGGCGTCCGACATCCTTAATGTGGCGGCGATAAATGTGGTTAGGCTGCAGAACAGCAAATAGGGCAATTACTAATTACTAATGACTAATTAAATTGTGATGCTCTAATGCCTTGATTTGTAATTAGTAATTAGTGATTTTAAACTAAAATATATTCACACTAATTTAGGAGGCTTTTATGAAGGTGATTGTGATAAACTGTGGCAGTTCTTCCCTGAAGTTCAAGCTTTACAATATGGAAAAGACGAATTCCGTCATAGCCGAGGGCATCATTGAGGAAATAGGTAAAGAAAAATCCAGGTTTAAGTATAAAAGCAGGAACATGAAAAAAGACGAGGAAATGGTCAGGGAAGTTGAGGCAAAAGACCATACGCAGGCAGTGGAGCAGGTGACAAAGATCCTGCTTGATCCAAAGGTCGGGATATTTAAGGATAAGATCGAAGTTGACGCTGTGGGCCACAGGGTGGTTCATGGCGGCGAGAAGTTCTCAAAGTCTGCGCTTATTACAAAAGGCGTAAAGGAAGTCATACAGGATTGTTTTGAGATAGCTCCGCTTCATAACCCGCCGAATTACATGGGAATAGAAGCCTGCGAAGCTATTTTCCCGGGAGTGCCCCAGGTTGCCGTATTTGATACGGCTTTTCACCAGACCATGAAAAAGGAAGCCTATATATACGGCCTGCCTTATGAATTATACGAGAGATATCATATACGGAAGTACGGTTTTCACGGGACATCGCATGAATACGTGTCACAAAGAGCGGCTGAATTCCTGAAAAAAGACATCATGAAACTGAAGGTGATTACCTGCCATCTGGGAAACGGCGCCAGTATTACTGCCGTGAAAAACGGGCAGTCAGTCGACACTTCAATGGGTCTTACCCCGCTTGAGGGCCTTGTCATGGGAACCAGGACCGGCGATATGGACCCGGCAGTGGTGACATTTCTCATGAAAAAAGAGCATTTGAGCGCGGATGAGATGGATAATCTTATGAACAAGAAAAGCGGTTTAAAAGGAATATCCGGCGTATCAAATGATTTACGCGAGATCATGAGCGCGGCCGCAAACGGAAATAACAGGGCCCAGTTTGCCATAGACATATTCTGCTACAGGATAACAAAGTACATAGGTTCGTACGCGGCGGCCATGGGCGGACTGGACGTGGTTGTATTTACCGGAGGCATAGGTGAAAACGCGGCTGATGTAAGGTCGAAAGTTTTGGCTCCGCTCGGATTCCTCGGCATTGGAGTCAATGACGTAAAAAACAGATCAAAAGAAAAAGAAAAGGTCATAACATCCGTCGGTTCAAAGGTCAAGGTGCTTGTGATACCCACAAATGAAGAACTCATGATAGCGATGAAGACAAAATATGTGGTAAACGAGTCGGGGAACATATACCGGTAGTTCGATTGCGGATTGTGGATTATGGATTGAAAAGTAACAAATCCGCAATCCCAAATCCGTAATTAGAACCGGAGGCGTCATGCCAGAAGTTGCATGTATCGGAAAATTCGCGGTTGATTTTGCGCGCAAGAATAAGGTCGATGTAAGTTCTGTCAGTAAATCCAAAGGTGCAAAACAGGGTTTGTTTTTGTGTTGTGCCGGACCGCAAACATGCTTGGCGGTCGGGCAGTTAAAAGAAAAGTGGCTGTTTAAAGCCGAATGAGAGGGGCAAAACATGGTTCAAATACTTATTAAATTTTGGAAGAGCCTGAAATACGCGTTAAACGGCGTTAGGTTAGGATTTTATTCCAGGAAAAACGTGGCAGCACTGGCGATAACCGCGGTTCTGCTCGCTGTTTTGCTTATATGGCTGGGCACGTCAAAGATCAGGTTCGCTATAATCATGGCAGCCTGGATCACTGTTGTCATCGTTGAAATCATCAATACTGCCGTGGAATCGGTGATTGATGCCCTGCATCCAGGGTTCAGCCTGAATATGGGAAGGGCAAAGGACATGATGGCCGGCGCGGTTTTTCTCACGCTTTTTTCCGCCACAATGCTGAGTTTTCTCATGATATGGGACCCGCTGGTCCTAAAGCTTGCAAAGATATTCGGCGGCGGTTAAAAACATAATAACCTGACAGGAGTTTGATTTGAAAACAGTCAATATATTGATAGCCGGCGTAGGCGGGCAGGGGGTGGTTGCCGCGTCCGATATTATTTCTGATATGGCCCTGGCCAAAGGTTTTGATGTGAAAAAATCCGAAATCCACGGCATGTCGCAGAGGGGCGGGGCTGTATCCAGTTTTGTGCGTTACGGGGACCATGTTGCCTCGCCTTTGCCGTTCAAGTGCGACGTGGATTTCATAATATCTTTTGAGGAAATGGAAGCCTTGCGCTGGTCCGACCATACAAAGGAAGGGACAAAGATCATAGTTAATACCCTGAAGATCAAGCCCACAAGTCTGGCAATGAGCGGGCAGGGATATCCCGACGTTAAAAACCAGTTAAAGGGCTGGGATGTTTTTTATCTTGACGGGACAGGCGAGTCAAAAAAGATCGGCAATGTAAAGGTTTTAAACAGCCTTATGATAGGGGCTTTTTGCGCCTTTAGCGGTTTTACGGACAATGATTTTCAGGACGCGTTTACCAGGCGCGTGAAGAAACACACTGAAGAAAATATGGCGGCGTTCAATAAGGGGAAGGAAATGGTGAAAAATTATATTTTATCATAAAGAAGAATCGTTTTCTAAGGATGAACTGCAAAAGCTGCAGTCGGAAAGGCTTGTCAAAACAGTGAAACATGTTTATGACAATGTGCCTTTTTATAAAAAAAAATTCGACGGGGCGGGGATAAAACCATCCGATATTAAAGGCCTGGAAGACCTGCCAAAACTCCCTTTTACAACAAAAGGCGACATGAGGGATAATTATCCTTACGGACTTTTTGCCGTGCCCATGAAAGACCTGGTCAGGGTGCACGCTTCTTCAGGCACAACGGGCAAAATGACGGTTGTAGGTTATACAAAGGCCGACATAGATACATGGGCCGGGCTTATCGCAAGGTGTCTGGTCATGGCGGGCGGAACCAAGGACGACATCATACATAACGCCTATGGTTATGGATTATTCACGGGTGGATTGGGCTTGCAT
>OCZT010000021.1_pt1 | contig 130215 bp, 107 predicted proteins | sample 1539031 | NCBI WGS metagenome assembly OCZT01 (sample SAMEA3539308, study PRJEB22396) | soil metagenome | biome: tundra; feature: field; material: soil | place: USA | collected 2010-05 | depth 0.15 m
GGACTTCCACGGTAACGATGACAGTGACAAATACAAGGACGCAGACCGCGACGCCCACCGTGACGAGGACAATAACAGGAACGCCAACAGTGACGCCCACGCCCATGCCGTCGCCTGTAAACCTGGACATAAGCCTGAAAACATCAGGGGAGACCCCCAAGGCAGGGGCCCTTGTCACGTACACGATAAAGATAGAGAATAATACGGTATATCCCGTAAATAACATAGCAGTATGGGACACGCTGCCCGTGGACATGACGTTTGTATCGGGTAATATAGGGGGAACACCTGCGCAGACAGGCAATTACCTGTTCTGGGACCTAACAAATTCGGGAACGCCTTTCACACTGAATCCCGGCCAGCAGATAACAATAGAATTCACGGCAAGGATAGTGACCACGGACCCGTCGAGGCCGCTGCTGGTAAATACGGTAATGACGGATTACAATGACCCGTTTTATATCCCGTCAATAGGCAAACACCCACCGCTGTCGTCGGAACGGTCAATGTTCCCCATAGGAAAGCCGGTAGTGTTCCCGAACCCGTTTAACCTGGACACGAACAAAGAGGTTGTGTTTGACAATGTGGTGCCCGGCTCGCTCATACAGATATTCACGCTGTCCGGGGAAAGTGTAAGGGCGATATATACCGGGGTAAAAAGGGCAACATGGGACGGTAAGAACAGGAACGGCAGGCAGGTATCAGCCGGAATATATTTCTATGCGATAAGGAACCAATCGAATGGGGATGTGAAGGCAGGGAAGTTGTTTGTGGTGAGAGGGAATTAAAGGCCGGCCAATACCAAACGAAATGCGGAAAGCCGGATTAAAAAATGACCCATGTAGGCGCAACTTTTTTGTTGCGGATCTTTAATTGTTAAAAACGAAAGGATCTGGCGGAAGTGAAAAAATGGTATTTTTTGTTTATTGCGGCGCTTGTATCTGCCGGATATTGTTTTTCCGCTATTACGGTTGATATCAATTCATATTACCCTCTGGCTTCGGGGCCGAAAATGCCGTTTCCACAGTTTAACAACTATACTGCCGGCGGACAGCAGACCTTATATACCTTGTCCGACACAAACCACCAGCCTGACGGTGTGGCGCACGCCGAGATGGAAAAATGGATACGCGACGCGTGGCAGATAGACGCCAACAGGTTCTCGACAAACGGTGTTGCGAATTATCAGCTCGCCGGAGGCGGACCTGCACCCGTTACACTCATTGATTATAACTCAACGTGCGGCGACTGTTCCGAGAGCGCCGGGTATTACATGCTGTCTGCCGCGCTTATGGGCGATAAAAAAACTTTTGACGGCATATGGTTCAACCTTGTGGAAAACAACCGTCTTATGAACGCCTATAAATATTCCAATAACGTGTGGGTTTCGCGCGGAGTGGGGCGTGACGCTGAAGGGCTTCATTTTTTATCGGTATACGCGCCTCCGGGCGACTCTGCAACGGATGGCGACATGGATGTGGCCATGGCCATGCTCATCGCGTGGAAACAGTGGGGCGATTTTACCGGTTACTACGCGTTAGGCGGACAGGGGCCGGAAACAAATACGGGCGGATTAAAAGCCATAAAATACAAGGAAATGGCGCTGGCCTCGATGAGGTTTTTAGTCGCACTCGGTCTGCAGAACGCGCACGCAACTAATGTAAACGCATGGATGTCCGGCGATATAGGTTTTGATGGCTATCATAAAGGCGGCCAGACATGGGCTGAAGTGACAAATTTTTCCATTCCGTCAGGCACAGGCGGAACTTGCGGTCCTGTAAATGGCCCGTTCTATAACGGCCCCAGGCCGGCAAGTTGGTATGATTATACAGGCCCATCCTATTTGAGGGCATTTGCCAACGCCCTCACCGTGAACGCGGACCCGATCGATATGGCATCTCCTTTGACCTGGTGCAGCGGCGCGTCAACCGGAAATTGGAACGTGACGCAGTTCCTCAAAGGCGCGGCAGCCAACGCGTGGCTGCAGGGACAGCTGAATTCATACACTTTTCCCGTGGCAGGAGACATGACTATAAACGGCGCGGCAGCCACTTTTAACGCGACGATAGATTCCGAAGGCGAGGATTTCCGCAGCATATGGAGGCACAGCCTTGACTACATGCTTTACGGCACGCCGAAGGACAGCTGGGATCCAACGGCACATTCCATAACCGTTGGCCTGGGAAACAGCTTTGACAAGGCCGGTTCGCTGAAAGTTTACAACTTCCTGAAAAATTACCCCACATGTTTACAACCCGGGACTTACTCACTGCATTTCGGGATCCCTGAAATGATAGCGGATAATTATTCCACGGCAGGTGTGCCTGACGGGACCGACCACATCCCGTATCTGCTAGGGTCGGCGACGGCAGCGATAGTGATATCGCAGGATTTTCCGTTCATGGAAAGGTGGTTCAGGGAACTGTGCACGCTGTGGGACTCGGACACCAGCGGCACGGGATTACAGACCGGATACCTGGCATCGGCTCCGAAATATTTCCACGATTTTTTCAGGCTTTTGGGGCTCATGATAATAACAGGGAACTATGTAGACCCGATTAATTTTATCCCGCAGCCCAATATGAAAATATATAAAGCCGTGGATAAGACCTATGCTTTTACGGGGGATTATGTCACTTACTGGCTTAATTACCGTAATTACGGTTCGGTCGATGCCGCAAATGTTGTTATAACCGATAATATCCCGCCTGATTTTACTTATGTTTCGGCAACAGACGCGCCGGGCGGGTCGCACAGCGGGGGCCAGACCGTGACATGGAACATAGGGCCCGTGCCGGGGCTGCATACGCAGAACTATAATACAACAGCAGGCGGGGTTACGCTGGTCGTGCAGGTGAAGAGCAATGCGGGGCAGGGGCGTTCCTGCAATATAGCAAGTATTACCTGCTCTAACGGGACAGGGTGGACATCAAATGAGTTCCCGAACGAGGTATCATATATAATGAAAAGGAGCTGTGTCGATATAGTGCCTTCGGCGCTGACCATCACAAAGACAGCTTCGGTTAACTGGGCAAAGCCCGGGGATACAATAACTTACACGATTAATTACTGTGATTCGTCATCCGCGGGCTGGCTTGAAGGCGGCAGGTCGGGTGTTATATTCTCGATAGGTGCGGTAAATAATTTCGGGAATAATATGTTCACTTCACTGGTCATGCGCGGCATGCATTCAGCCTCAGAACCATGGATAGACTGGGGCAATTACAGGCTTTCATATTTTATTTACGGGCAGGGGCAGGGTTTTAACCTTCAACAGAACCGCGTTGAAGGAACCACGGGGATAATGGTTTCGAACGAAACGCTTGTACCGGGCTGCACGGACATGGTCCTCGGCACGGGATGCTGGGACCAGAGGCTTATCATACAAAATAATCCTTCGGTATCCATGCCCACCCAGATGCTGATGAAATTTTTTAATAACCTGCCCAACATGCATTACCCTGACGGCATATTGACTTATGGAGGCACCGGGACCCTGAATCCGCTTTTATTCCAGCTTGATATATGGACAAATCCGGCCGTAACAACCCATGATTTCACAAAGGATTATTCAGCCCTGCCGAACGCGGGCGCTTATGCTTATAAAGATGCGGGCGACAATGCCCCGACATGCATACTTTACCCGATAGGTCCGGATTTTACTGATGGGAACCCATTAACTGCCGGGGTTACAGTTCCAAAAATAGACAGGGACTCATGCGACGGCACAAACCCTATGATAACAAATGTGCTTATAGAAGAATGGGACGGATACTGCTGGCGACGGGTATACGGCAACGGCCCCCAGCCCGGCAGGGAGCTTACAAACGTGTTTGTTGTGGATTCTTTGCCTACGAACCTTAATTGGGGCGGATTTATAGGGACCCCGGCCGGGACATATACGGCAGGAACAAGGACCATAAAGTGGAACCTGGGTAATATGCTGGTGAACCAGTGCGGCACGGTATCGTACTGGGCAACGGCCGGAGGCGCATGTCCGTCTGCGGTGACGCTGTCAGCGGTCAACACCGCTTTTGTTTACGCGGACAATGAGTCGCCTGTCGCGGATTCGGCTACCGTGTCCATCAGCTGTTCCGCACCGCCGCCTGCGCTCGCGCCTTCATCGATAACCAAGACGGCAAACGCTGCGAATTATAATACCAACGACCCGATAACATACACCATAGCCTATACCAATATGAACGGCACGGTTGCTGATTCCGGGGCGGACCCGACAATACTAAGTTCCGGTGCGAATTGGACCAAAGACGGCGCGACCAATTACACTTTCAGCGGGGCCGGTATTACGCTTCCAAACGGCGCCGGGAAATACCACTACAATTATTCGAATGGGGTTAACGGCGTCATATACGCGAATTTTAATATTACAAATAATTCATCCGACTTCGGAGTATATTTCAGGGGAACAATGGCATTTACGTTGAAGGTGCTGGGCGTAGGTGTGTCATGCCCCATAACCATATGGAACGGCACGACCGCGGTGGCCACAGGCAATGTTTCCTTCAGCTCGCTCACTGATGACATAAGGATCGACTTAAGCGGGGCCGCGGTAAAGGTATATATAAAGGACCATTCAGCATCAACCTGGAATGTCCTGCCGACAATACAGTACCTGACCGCGCCGCAGACCGCAGGATACGCCGGTATTATTGACGGAACGCCTGCCGGAGGCAGCCCTACGGGCAGCCACGTTGTGACAAAATGGTACACGTCCCTGGACTCGGCTTTCAATGTGCATGTTTATGACCCAATGCCGCCGGGGGTCGGTTTTGTTTCAGCATCGAACAGCGGTTCGCTTGCCGCGGGAAGCGTGGATTATCCGCTGGTAGCCATGATGACCTATGGCCAGTCGCTTACATACACCTGGGCCGGCATAGTGACCGCAACCTGCACGGATATTTATAATACCGCTTATGCCATACCGCAGGGCGTGACCTACACCGTAGGGGACCAGATGTCGGTGCATGTGAACTGCGTGGCAACAACGCCGACATTTACGCCTACAAGGACGCCCACGGCGACGTCAAGCGCAACGAATTCATTTACAAATACTTATACACGCACAAACACGCCTTCACCTACGTTCTCAGGCACCATGACTTACACGCCGTCAGCGTCACCGACGCCTTCCGCGACAAACTCGGTGTCCGTGACGTTCTCCCTGACTCCGACCATGACGGACACTTCCTCGCGCACAGCATCGCCAACGTATACGTATTCGGTTTCCGTCACCGTGACAAATACCTATACGAATACCAATTCGCCTACGTCTACGAGGACCGTCAGCCCCACGCTGACAGTGACGGATACGCAATCGTCAAACACGCCGACATTCACGCTGACGTGGACAAATACGTTCACGGCATCGCCTACGTATACGTCGACTTATACGCGGACAGCGTCGCCGACATCCACAAATACGGCGACAGCGACACAGACATTGACAAATACGGGAACGCAGACATATACGCGGACCAGCACCGCTACAGTGACGGTGACGGGAACGGACGTGATATTCACCAGGACGATAACACCCACATGGACAAATACGTTTACATACACTGCTACACCCACGCAAAGCAGCACAGGGACAGGCACACCCACATGGACAAATACGTCCACATGGACCTATACGTTTACATACACTGCCACACCCACGCAAAGCAGCACCGGGACAGGCACGCCAACATGGACAAATACGCGCACGTATACGCCGACGCCGACCCAGAGCAGCACAGGGACAAACACATCCACAAATACGGCGACGAGGACTTCCACGGTAACGATGACAGTGACAAATACAAGGACGCAGACCGCGACGCCTACCGTGACGCGGACAATAACAGGAACGCCGACAGTAACGCCCACGCCCATGCCGTCGCCTGTAAACCTGGACATAAGCCTGGAAACATCAGGGGAGACCCCCAAAATAGGTGCGCTTGTCAAATACACGATAACGATAAAAAATAATACGGCATACCCTGTTAATAACATAGCGGTATGGGACACGCTTCCGGTTGACATGGTGTTTGTATCGAATATTATCGGGACAACGACTTCGCAGACAGGCAATTACCTGTTCTGGGACCTGACAGATTATCTGTCGGGAACGCCTTTCACGCTTACTCCCGGCCAGCAGATAACAATAGAATTCACGGCAAGGATAGTGACCACGGACCCGTCGAGGCCGCTGCTGGTAAATACGGTAATGACGGATTACAATGACCCGTTTTATATCCCGTCAATAGGCAAACACCCACCGCTGTCGTCGGAACGGTCAATGTTCCCCATAGGAAAGCCGGTAGTGTTCCCGAACCCGTTTAACCTGGACACGAACAAAGAGGTTGTGTTTGACAATGTGGTGCCCGGCTCGCTCATACAGATATTCACACTGTCCGGTGAAAGTGTAACGGCGATATATACGGGGATAAAAAGGGCGACATGGGACGGCAAGAACAGGAACGGCAGGGCAGTATCAGCCGGTATATATTTCTATGCGATAAGGAACCAGTCGAATGGGGATGTGAAGGCAGGGAAGCTGTTTGTGGTGAGAGGGAACTAAGGATGTAAGAAAATTACTAATTACAAATTATCAATGACTAATTAATGAAGCTTTGTTCTTTCTTTTGACAATCAAAATCCCACGTGTTATCATATGTTTATTACATAAACAAATTCCAGGAGGGAAAAATGGGAACAATTAAGAAAGCGGTTTCGTTGGTTGTTATTTTGTTGTTTGTTTTGACCGGGTGCGGAAATATTTTTGGGGCTAACGTTACCCTGCGCTGCGCTTTTTGGGGCGATACAAGCGAGATAGGGATCATAAAACAATCCGTTGATTTGTTTAAAAAAGCAAATCCCGGTATCGACGTAAAACTCGAACGCCTTCCGGCTGGGGACCCCTATACGGAAAAGATACTTACCCAGATAGCGGGCGGCAACCCGGTGGATGTAATGTTTGTCAATGCGGAGCAGTTCTATATTTACGCCAAGAAAAACATACTTCTTCCCTTAAATGATTATGTTGCAAAGGACAAAATGCCCATAGATAAGTTTTATCCAAAAATAATCGAGAAATTTACAGTTGACGGGAATTTTTATGTATTACCCAGGGACATAGCGCCAGTATGCGTTGTTTTTTATAATAAGGAAATTTTCAACAAGGCGGGGCTGAAATATCCGGCGCCTGACTGGAACTGGGACCAGATGCGCGATATGGCTGTAAAGATGACCGTAAAAAATCCGGACGGAACCACAACATTCGGGTTCGCTGATGAATGGGGTATATGGGAGCCTTTTGTGCTCTCCAACGGCGGAAAATTTGTTGACGACCTGAAGAAACCGGCAAAATGCCTGCTTGATTCTCCCGAGGCTTTGAACGCTTATGAGTACAGGCAGGACCTGATGTATAAGTATAAGGTGATGCCTTCGCCTTCACAGCTCTCCGCCATGGGCGGAGTCGGGGCGTCGGACCTTTTCATACAGGGCAAGGCGGCCATGTTCCTTTCGGGTATATGGAAAACCCCGTTCTTCCGCGAAACAATTAAGTTTGACTGGGACGCCACGGCATTTCCCAAGGGGCCCAAAGGGGGCAGGGGATACCTGATAAGCGGAGGCGGATACGCCATCTTAAAGACCTCAAAACATCCTGGAGAAGCATGGAAACTTTTAACTTTTTTAGCAGGCGAAGAAGGACAGAAAGCGCTTGCATTAACCGGACTTGCGCAGCCTGCTATCAAGGCAATCGCCGAATCACCGGCATTCCTCGATGGAAAGCCGCCTGTTTCGAAAAAATTCCTCCTGGACGCCGTAAACTACGGATGTGTCGCGCCCGATACGGACAAGTGGCAGGAATCAATGAATTCTTATTTGCAGCCCGCGCTTGACAAAGTATGGTCAGGGAATAAAAAGCCGGACGACGTTATACCAAAGGCAGTAAAGGAAATAAACACAAAATTACTTAATAAATAAGTAAAAATCTCGGGAGAGCCGGGAGATGTGTATTTGATTTTTATTTTTATCTACTATCTACTCTCTCCAGAATTCAGCGAAAGCTGAATTCTGGTGCGGATAGAGGGACTTGAACCCACATAGCCTTGCGGCCACTAGAACCTGAATCTAGCGCGTCTGCCAATTTCGCCATATCCGCACAACGATAGTATGATATATAAAATGCCGCTTAAAATCAACTGTTTTTTAGCTGCCTGTCAATGCAAAATAAGAATGTCCGGTTTTCTGCAAAATAGAAATGTCCGGTTTTTCATATATATGCCTGAAATGAATCCCCGGAATTCCACGGATGGTGCCTGCCGGGTTTATGCTTGGTTTTTCTTGCCAATCTTACTACTTTTTCGCTTTTAAAATCATCAACCTCTTTAGTTCTTAACTTCATGTCAATCTTTGAGTATTTAATAGGTTCAACTTTGTATTCAATGCGCATTTTTGAGTTTAATTTCTCCACTATGCTGACCTTGCGTCCTTTGAGCGCCAAAACTGTATCTAATTGGTACAAACTACGTTCATATGCAACCGTATAGTCATTCCTGACGATCCGGTCTGTCTTTATCGCCAGGATATTGTTCAGATCCTGTCCTTCGCTTAACGGCATATGCATGTCATCATCTTTCACCGGTCTCACACAAAACTTCCTGTTATGCTTTGGCAGATAGTATTCCCTTAAAAACTTGTTTGCCTCTTCCATCGTATTTATCTTGGCAAGCCTCATCTCTTTTATCAACCTGTCCTGATGAGTTCTAAATGACCGTTCTATCCTGCCTTTTGCCTGTGGGGAATTGGCATGGATTACTTCTATGCCAAGTTCCTTTAATGCCCTTTCAAATTGACTCATTGGTTTTTCGTTTCTAAGTTGTTCTTCTATCGTTGCTTCTTTCTGCGATTTGTACGTCGAATGCCTGTCTAAATACACTATTCTTGGCTTTCCGTACTTCTTAATATATGTTTTCATCAGTACCATTGCGGGTATCGTGCCTTCATAAGCAAAGAACTCCGCATGAACCCGCCCAGTTGCATCGTCTATGAAACTCATCAATACCATTTCAGGCCAGCGTCCCTCAAGCCAATCATGATGGCTTCCGTCCAGTTGTTCCATCTCTCCATAACACGCTTTTCTTTCCCGCCACTGCCGGTGCTTACAGCCTTTTCTAACGGGCTCCCACAAACCTACCGACATTAATATCGTTCTTAAACTTTCTCGGTTTATTGATATTTTTTCTATCTCCAAGAATTTTTCCTGAGCTAAAGTCAAACTGAAATCCCTGTATCTTTCAGCATATAAATCTATAATTTGATCCTTCTTTTCTGCCTTAATCTTTTTATGAGATACTTTGCCTCTCAACCGGTGGATCAAACCTTCTTTGCCGCCTTCGGTTACTCTTTTTACAAGACGCCTTACTTGTCTTTCGCTTATCCCCAGGTTCTTCGCGGCTTCAATCTGTCTTATCTGTCCCGCCATAACTCTTTTTATTTCCTCGTACGTTTTTACCTCTTTTGTGCTCATTAAGTTGCTGTCCAATCCGGTCATGGCGCACCTCCAATACCGCTATGCTACCACAACCTCAGAATAGGACATTTCTATTTTGCATAAATAGGACATTATCACTTTGCGGTTACACTGTTTTTTAGCTGCCAGAATGCTGTGATCGGCAAACAAGAGACTGGCCGCAACACCGGCAATCCTCTTATTGGTTATAGCTAATTTTTATGCTATAATTACCCACATGAAAAACAACGATGAATTTTACATGTCTTACGCCTTAGCGCTGGCAAAAAAAGGCCTTGGCCGCACAAGCCCGAACCCGCTTGTCGGGTGCGTTATTGTCAAAAACAACACTGTTATTTCCACAGGCTGGCATAAAAAAGCGGGTTTGCCGCACGCTGAGGCGGAGGCGCTTGAAAAGATCAGGCATAAGGCAAAAGGCTCGACTTTATACGTGAACCTGGAACCCTGCTGTCATTGGGGTAAAACGCCGCCATGCACCGACGCGATAATAAAATACGGGGTAAAAAAAGTCGTATCAGCCATGATTGACCCCAACCCTAAAGTCAATGCCCACGGCCACGCTACATTGAAAAAAGCCGGTATTAAAGTGGTAACCGGGATTCTTGAAAGACAGGCAGGGTATTTAAACAGGTTTTTCATAAAGAATACAACAAAAAAACAGCCGTATATAATAATGAAGGCAGGGATATCTTTGGACGGCAAAATGGCTCTTTCAAACGGGAACTCACAGTGGATAACGGGACCGCAGGCGAGGGCGCATGGCCAGAATTTAAGGAAAGAATGCGACGCTATAGCAGTGGGAATAGGGACCGTGCTCAAAGACAATCCGTATCTTGACTGCAGGATAGACAAGGCTAAAAAAATAAAAAAGGTTGTTTTTGACACCCTCGGCAAGGTACCCCTGCGGGCCAATATATTCAGGTATTCTGATCCGCAGGATATGTACATATTTTGCGGTTCCATGGGGGCCGAAAAAATAAAAACACTTTCAAAACGCGGGGTAAATGTTATAATTCAAAAAAGCAAAAGAGCCATGGACCTGAAAAGCGCGGTTGATTTTCTCTTTGACCGGGGTGTGGGAAGCATGATCGTGGAAGGCGGAGGCGGACTGCACACTTCATTTTTAAAAGAAAAGCTCTATGACGAAGCGATGATATATATGGCCCCCATATTCATCGGCAATGACGGGCTTGCAATTGTGGGAAATACAGGGCTAAACAAACTTAAAGACGCGTTAAATCTTAAAAATACTGAGGCGCTCAAGCTCGGGCAGGATATACTTATAAAAGGAGAGTTCAACTATGTTCAGCGGGATCGTATATGATGTCGGCCGCTTAAAATCAATAAGACAGGGAAGCGGCGTTAAGGTCCTCACTATCGCGCTTTCCAAAGAAATATTAAAGCCGGAAAAAGGCATGAGCATAGCAATAAACGGCGCCTGCCTGACGGCCGTGTCGTTTAAAGGCGTAAAAGAGTTCTCGGCGGATGTGACCGAAGAAACGCTGGAAAAGACCGTATTAAAAACAGTGAAACCGGGCGATGAAGTAAACGTGGAGTTCCCTCTTACCCTGAATAAGTTTTTAAGCGGCCATCTTGTGCAGGGGCACGTGGACTGCACGGGAAAAGCGGCTCGCGTGGAAAAGGCAGGGGATAAAATAATCCTTACAATTTCCTATCCGGAAGAATTCGGAAAATATATCATAGAAAAGGGTTCGGTTACAGTGAGCGGAATAAGCCTGACAGCCTACAATGTAAAGAAAAACAGTTTTGATGTCTCCATAATACCGGAAACATGGAAAAGCACGATAGTGAAAAACTTAAAAAGAGGCGATGAAGTAAACCTGGAGTTTGATGTCATAGGCAAGTACGTGGAGAAGTTTATAAATCAAAAGGCAAAGTGAGCCTGTAGTGGCCGAATATTATTCGGCCATCCGTTGGTTTGACCATCCTTTGTTTGACAAAGGCGTTGATGGCAGCCTTATATGCTGCCTGTATAAAGCAAAAAGCAAATACCTGCATATGGCGGAATGATATTCCGCCACTACAAGTGCGATGGGCAAAAGCATTCAAAGCCCCGGGATATTAACCGAAAAGAAAGGTAATTACAAAAATGAGAATAGAACAGCCATTCCGTTCGCTCGGGGACGATGAAAAAGCCCGGTTGGGCAAGAACAAGAAAATAGGCGCTAAAAAGGGCGCAGGTGAAGTCAGAAAAGATATGGTGCACGACGCTAATTTCCTGAAGGAACTCGACGGCGCCGTGGAAGACCAGGTTAAAATGTCCTTAGACCAGCTTGTGGAGGAGATAGACCAGCAGGCAAAGAACCTGGCAAATCACAGGACATTTGAAGAACTCGACAAGTATAAAAAACTGGTTAAAAACTTTATGAAACAGGCTGTAACGAAGATATATACTGTAAAAGTCTCTGATTCGTCAAAACTGATGATAAAAAGGAAAAAAGTATATATCATGGTCCAGCAGGTTGACAAAGAACTTGAAAAACTGACCGTGGAACTCATAGCAAAACAGGCCGAAAGCCTTGATTTATTGTCAGTACTGGAAAAGATAAGCGGAATGCTTGTGGATATGTACTCGTGAGCGCGTGCGCTCACTAAAAGTAATGGCAGTTTGATTTTTTGGAAAGTTAATTTAAAACCCGAGGTGTTATTATGTCCCGTATCAAGCTCGCAACCGTAGAAACAGGCATTAAGGAACTTCAAAAAGGCAAAATGATAATTGTGGTTGATGATGAAAACCGCGAAAACGAAGGCGATCTGATCTGCCTGGCCGAAAAAATAACGCCCGTACAGATAACATTCATGGCAAAACAGGCCAGCGGGCTTGTGTGCCTTGCTATGGAAAAAGAGCAGATAGAAAAACTTAAACTGGACCAGATGGTCGCGCGCAACAAGGAATCCATGAGAACCGCCTTTACTGTATCCATAGACGCAAGTGAGGGTATAACCACAGGCATATCAGCCGCGGACAGGGCGCTTACCATTAAGAAAGCCGCTTCTAAAGAAGCCCTCCCCGAGGATTTTGTCAGGCCCGGCCACATATTCCCTCTTGAAGCCAAGTCCGGGGGTGTGCTTGAGCGCACCGGGCATACTGAAGCGGCAGTGGACCTCGCAGGGTTTGCGAAGGCAAAGGTCAAAGCCGGGGTTATATGCGAGATACTCAACGACGACGGCACCATGGCAAGGCTGCCCCAGCTTGTTCCTTTCGCAAAAAAACACGGCATGGTCATCATAAGCGTTGAAGACATAATAAAGTACAGGAGAAAAAGGGAAGTGCTGATAGAAAGGCTGGTTGAAACCAGACTGCCTACGATATACGGTGAGTTTAAAATAATGATATATACGGACAAGCAGGGAAATGACCTTCATGTTGCGCTTGTCAAAGGCGATATAAAGCCGCATGACAATGTTTTAGTCAGGGTCCACTCGGAATGCCTGACCGGCGATATTTTAGGATCCTTAAAATGCGACTGCGGCGACCAGCTGCACACGGCGCTAACAAACATCAAACACTCGAAAAAGGGGATACTCCTGTACATGCGCCAAGAAGGCAGGGGAATAGGCCTTGTAAACAAGATTAAGGCTTACAAACTCCAGAACGAACAGGGGCTTGATACGGTCGAGGCAAACCGCGCGCTCGGGCTGCCAGCAGACATGCGTGATTACGGGATAGGCGCGCAGATACTTTATGACCTTGGCGTGAGAAAAATGAAACTCATGACAAATAATCCCAAAAAACTCATAGGCCTGCGCGGGTACGGGCTTGAGATAACAGGCAGGGTCCCCCTGGAGATAAAGGCAAATAACATAAATAAAAAGTATTTAAAGACAAAAAAGGAAAAAATGGGGCATCTGCTGCACGTTTAAAGCGGGATGAGGAAGACAGAAAGAGTTAAATAGACAAGAGACCGGAGCTTGCTGCGTTAGAACAAAGGCCGCAACCCTATAGTCCGTATAAGCAAAGCGTTACGGATAAAGGTTGCGCCTACGCGGACAAGCAAGATATAAGCGGTTGGTATTTGATTTTGTAGGCGCAACCTTGACTTCGGCTGAGCTCAGTCGAAGCCCAGGTTGCGGCTCTTGTACGTAAGGCGGGGTTTAATACCCCGTCAGCTTGCTGCGGGGTAGTTTATCCGAAACTTTAAGCCAAAAACGTAAACTCTCATAAAATTTCTCACAAAAAATAGTGTCTTTGTTTTTTATATGGTATAATTGTATGTGTTATTGTATGTATAATTAAAAGCTCTTTCTAAATCTTTAGCAATAAATAAAATTGACCTGCGGCGATACGAAGGAAAATCAGTCATAATAAAGATGGCTTTTCGACAGTATCATCCAAGGAGATTAAATGCGCAAAGGTGTTCCAAAAAAAATACATCGTACTGCTTCCGCGGCCAAGTCATTGGGCGCTTTAAAGACTGCCATGGCTCAAATGGACGTGATGAGGATCATACCGGAACTTTTCTTAAACAGCCCGGATATTGACACGGTTTTTGAAAAATTGCCGGGAATTATCGCGGACAGGTTCGGGTATCCGTATGTTGGAGTTGAACTTTATGACGGGGAAAAAGACGAAGTTGTGATTGTCGGGAACCGCGGTATAACCCTGCCGCATGAGATCCTGCGGGTCCCCGCGGACAGGGCAATGGCGGGTACGGTTATAAAGACAGGCAAACCAATGCTTGTTAAAAATGCCGGAAAAAGAAAGGATTACGCTTTTGAACCGTTAAAAAAACTTAAAGTCAAAGTGTTCATGGGTGTGCCAATTCTGCTCAACAAAAAAGTTTTCGGTGTAATAATCATGGCTGACAAAAAGGACAGGCCCGATGCCGGCAGGATTTTTTCGCTGCTGCAGGCAATCACAAACTATCTCGCGCAAAGCATATTGGTAAAACAGTCGGATGATCTAAGAAGAAAAAGCGAGGAAATGTTCAAAACAGTCGCGGACTTTACACATGACTGGGAATATTGGATGGATAATAAAGGCAATATGAAATACTGTTCCCCGTCATGCATGAGGGTGACCGGTTATACGTCCGCTGAATTGTTGAAGGACCCGGGACTGCTCAGGTATATGGTGCAGCCCGAAAGCCTGGAAATCTATGACGAGCATCTTAAAAACACCGAAGCAGTCGAGCTTGATCTTAAGATAATCAGGAAAGACAACAGGGAGGCATGGATAAGCCATAACTGCGTAATTGTTTTTGATTCTCTGGGTAATCCCGCGGGCAGGCGCGTAAGCGACAGGGATATTACAGAACGCGTAATGATTGAGAAGTTCTATCAGGAATCAGAGCGGAAGTTCAGGGAAGTGTTTAATGGTTCCAATGACGCCATATTTCTTCATTCCAGGAATCCGGACGGAACGCCCGGAAAATTCCTCGAGGTCAATGACACTGCCTGTAAAAGGCTCGGCTATACAAAACAGGAGTTTTACATGCTTTCCTACGCGGATATTGACGCATCCATACAAACGCAGGATAGCCGCAGTAGTATGGACGGCTTAAACAAAACAGGCAGCGTCACACTTGAGAGTGTGCTTATCGCCAAGAACGGGGTTAAAATTCCCGTGGAAATAAGCGCCAAAATAATTGATATGAATGGGGAAAAAGCGGTTTTGTCGATTGCCCGCGATATAACGGAAAGAAAGCGGACCGACACGGCCATAAAGCAGAGCGAGGAAAAGTACAGGACATTATTTGAACACATGAAAAGCGCGTTTGCCTATTACAGGCTCATACTGGATCAATCGGGAAACGCGGTTGATTATGAATTTATAGAGGTAAACGCGGCTTATGAGGCAATGACGGGCTGGAAAAGGGAAAATGTAATAGGAAAAACCAGCATGCTGATAGACCCGGTTAATTTTAAGGGGGGGGTCAACCGGCTGGAATTGTACAAAAATGTGGCGCTCACCGGTATTCCTGCAAAGTTTGAGGCGTACGAGGAAGGCACAAAAAGATGGTTCTCTGTGACAGCCTACAGCAATAAATCCATGTACTTTGCGGTTTTATATGATGACGTTACGGAAAGCAGGTTAAGCCAGGAAAAAATAAGGAAACTGTCCGCTGCCGTGGAGCAAAGCGCGAATATGATAGTAATAACGGATACGGAAGGCATGATCGAATACGTGAATAAAAAATTTGAAGAAATAACCGGATATACCCGTGATGAGGCCGTAGGTAATAATCCAAGGATGCTCAAATCAGGGCACTTTGACAGGGAAGCCTATGCGGAACTCTGGCGCAAAATAAAGTCGGGCCATGACTGGCGCGGAGAGTTTCATAACAGGAAAAAAGACGGGTCCCTATTTTGGGATGCGACCGCTATATCGTCTATAAAGGATGAAAAAGGCGTGATAATCAATTTTATAGCCATAAAGGAGGACATAACAGCCAGAAAAGAAACGGAAAACAAGCTGATGGAGACAAGCCGCACCATGCAGGATTTTTTAGACAATGCCAATGAAATAATACATATAGTAAGGTCCGATCTTACATTTGAATATGTCAATAAAAAGTGGATGAACACACTGGGCTACACACCGGAAGAAGTTTTAAGAATAAATCTTCTTGACATAGTCAGGAAAGACTTAAGACAGGAAGTCATGAAAAATTTTGTCGGACGGCGGGCCGGGGAAAACATAAATCATGTGGAAGCAGTATTTGTGGCCAAGGACGGTACGGAAATTATTGTCGAGGGAAATGTAATTAACATAATGAAAGACGGAAAACTCGTGTCAGTAAGGGCGATTTTCAGGGATATAACCGACAAACGCCGTTCGGAGAATGAATTAAAGGAGAGTGTAAGAAAATTAAAGGAGCTTGACGTATTAAAGTCAAACTTCACCGCCATGATATCGCATGAACTCAGGACGCCGCTTACCGCGATAAAAGGCTTTACTTCATTCCTGCTCGGGGGTGTGAGCGGGCAGCTTAATGCCAACCAGAAAGAGTATGTTGACATCATAAAAAGCAATTCAGACAGGCTTTTAAAACTTATCAATGAAATACTCGACATATCAAAAATAGAATCGGGGACATTCTCGATCTCAAAAGCCAGGCATGACCTGGTTGAAACGGTGTCAAAAGCCATTGACGACATAGAACCCGTCGCTGTCAGAAAATCCATGAAAGTAGTAAAGGAGATGCCGCAGAATGCCGTTGCGGCGGAATTTGATGATTACAGGATAGCGCAGGTTGTCATAAACCTGCTTAATAATGCAATAAAATTTTCAGTGCATAATTCAAAGATATTTGTGGGGGTTTTGGCGGATATTTCAGAAAAGCCGTTTGTACCCGGCTATGTGGAAAAACAGCCGATACCCGGCATCCGCTATGTGGTTTTTTACGTCCGGGATGAAGGAATGGGAATAGACAGGCAAAACCTTTCAAAAATCTTTGACAGGTTCTATCAGGTATCCGACGATGACCAGAGGGTATTCAAGGGAGTAGGACTCGGGCTTAATATAAGCCGGAGCATAGTGGAAGCGCACGGCGGCATAATATGGGTGGAGTCGGAAGGCAAGGGTAAAGGCGCCTGCTTTAAGGTGATACTGCCGGAAGCGTAAGGCGGCAATACGGTTTGGTTTTGCAGGGGCCGCCCTGCATGGCATATGCCGCATCATGCGTCGCATACGAAACACCTTGCTTATACCCTGTTTTTAGGCTAAAATATATACAGATATATAAATTAGGAGGAAACCATGCAAGGAACAATTAAAAGTATAAGCGTAGCCGGCATGCTGAGATTATTATGCAGTTATGGCAGGACAGGCGTGCTTAAAGTGGATTCCGGAAGTATAATAGGCTCAATTTTTATTAAAAACGGTGAAATATTGTCCGTGAAAACAGAGAAAACCCTTTCCCCGGCAACAAGTTACAGGGAAGGAGTAATACAGCTCCTGCTTGCGGTTGAAGAGGGGGTTTTTTATTTTGATGAGACTGCCCAGCCTAAGGGCGACCCGGCCGGCATAAGCGTTGAAGACGTGATAATGGAAAGTTCAAGGGAAATATTTTCAAGGTACAGGGGTAAAATCAGGATCGACGATATGATATTCCCTGAAAATGAGGTATTAAAGACGGCCCGCATGACAAAGGGCCGTCATATGCTCATATCTTTTGAAGCCGACGAATGGAACCTGCTCTCGACTTTTAATTCCGATAACAACATATCCGCGGCTATCGAGCAATCAGGCGTGGAAAAGGAAAAAGCGTCCGTGATCCTGTACGGCCTGACTGCGGCCGGGCTCGTGCGCAGGACGAGGTTTAAGATACCGGAAATATCAAAAATAGCCAGGGTCGAGATCGGGAACATAGGCTCTGCCATAGTGGACAGCGAATTTATAAAACAGAAGACCGACCGCAGGGCAATGGGCATGAAAAATTTTATCAGTCTTTTAAACGGACTCGAACTTTCTTTCTCCGAGATTGTCGGCAAGACCAGGGCAAAACAGATCATAGAAAAAATATGGAGCGCCACCAAGTAAACGGCGCAAGGGAGAAGATATGAACGCTGAAAATACGCAGATATATATTAACGCGGCCGCCATAGCAGGCGGGGTTATTTTTTGGGCGGCGTTCCTGATATTCGGTATGATAGCGAGGCGTTATCATGTGGTGTTCAATAAAAACACCTTTCACACCCTTTTGATCGCCGCACCATCCGGGATACTCGCTTACTCGCTTTTGATGGCCGTAAAATCCTCGGTGATCATCAAGACTGTAGCGCTGAATTCAGGCATGCAGACCTGCGCATACGTTCTGCTCTTCATTTCCTGTCTTCTGTGCCTGATAAGCATAATAAAATTCGGGATGCTCATAAATGAGCTCCAAAAATACAAGGGGTAAATAATGAACTATGACGCTTTGATCTATGAATCGGCGTTTTTGATCCTGGCAATATCGGGGTTTGCAATGGCCGTTGTCCTTTTTAAGCTTACTTCGGTCGCCGGGAGAAAACAGGGCCTATGGATCCTGCCCGTGTTGGCGGGGCTCGCTGTATTGACGGCGGGCGGCGTGCATGTTTACGCCAATTACAACCTACTTCCGAAATTATCCGTTACCATGAACACCATGTCCACAAGCGGGGTGCTGTTTGATGCCGTGAAATCCGCCGAAGTAAAGGCAAATGTGATAGCCATTCAAAAACATTTAAGCGGAATAAAAGTGCTTTCATTCAGCCTGTTCCTGATGGCTTCAATACTGCTTTTACTATCCACGTCCATTTACCTGCGATGGATATCACAATAATCCTTAAAGGAGGTATTTTATGACTGATAAGATAAAAGTAATGGCTGTTGATGACGAACCGGACATAGTTAAGATCGTAAAGATCGCCATGGAGCTCGCGAATTTTGAGGTGATAGAAGCGTATAGCGGCGAGGAGTGCCTGGATAAGATCGCTAAAGGCGCGAAACCGTCCCTGATACTGCTGGATATCATGATGCCGGGAATTTCCGGCTATGAAACGTGCGCCAAGATAAGGGAAAACAAGGATTTTAAAGATGTTAAGATCGTCATGCTTACCGCAAAAGGCCAAAAAGGCGACGCTGAAGACGGCCTAAAAGTCGGGGCCGATGATTACATCATAAAGCCTTTCGACCCGTATGAGCTTATTGAGCAGGTAAAAGAAATCCTTGACAGGTAGCAGCCTTTAAATGCATACCGTAATTGAGATGAGGAAAAGATACCTCATATACATCAGGGCGCTGCTGTCGCTTACAATCCTGCTGGTCGCCATATATAACTATACCACCACAGTTATATCTCTTTCCGCCGGGCTCGTGTATATAATAGCGCTGCTGTTGAGCAACGTATTTTACATGGCGCTGCCGGCAAAATTGTACAAAGGCATCAAGCTACACTATCTGGTTTTTCTCATGGATCTTGCGTTCCTTGTAATTGCCTCTTACATCTTTACCCAGATGAACCTGATATTCATCGTGCTTGTATTTTTGACCGTTTTTATTTCAGCTTTGAGCCAGTCGGTGGGTTTAAGCCTGGTCATTGCCATTGTTGTCAATACCCTTTACATATTTATCAGCACCATGCAGGGGTCCGCGGGCTATAATTTCCTGGATGACAGGGCGCTGATGAACATCCCTTTTATTTTCATAGTGGCGCTTCACTCCAGTTATCTTGCCGAAAAAGCAAATGAGGTGCTTCTCGACAGGACAAACCTTGAAAAGATAAATCTTGTCCTTACAAAGAAGGTAATATCAAGGCGCGAGGAGAACGCAGGGCTTGTTTTGTTTACGGAAAGCCTTTTAAACGGATTCAAGTTCGGGGTGCTTTTGCTTGATCCTGACGGGATAGTTCACATAGTCAATAAAACAGCCGGAGAAATACTCGGGCTTGAACCAAAAAGAACAGTGGGTTTGGCTGTCAAAGACATAAACATCCCGCAGGAAGTCAAAGACGCCATAATGAACCTTCAGTTTAAGGGCCAGGGAACCAATGACACGGTGATAAATTCCTGCGCAGTTTCGGTTTCATTCATGACCAGTGAAACCGGCGAGGCGGCGGGAATACTGTGCACCTTCAGAAGGACGGAAAAAACAATTGGATAAATCTTTAAACGACAGGCTGTTTTCAGCCGTATACAGTTCCGATATATCGGCTGTAGTTGAGATGATCGCAACCGGCGCGGATGTCAATGCCCACGGTTTCGGAAACTACACTGTGCTCGGGCTGGCCATAGAAAAAAATAATATCGCGATCATACGCGAACTTGTAAAAGCAGGAGCGAAGACGGAATCAAAACCAGGAGTTAATGAACTCGTCATGGCCATAAAAAAGGGTAACACGCAGGTGGTTACCGAACTTATCAAAGCCGGGTCTGACGTTAACTCCGAGGATTTTGACCATAATACGGCTTTAATACTCGCCGCTGAAAAAGGCGGAGAGGCGGAGGTAAATGAACTCATCCGCGCGGGCGTAAACGTAAACGCGGTTAACAAGGACAATAATACGGCGCTCATAGTCGCCGCGTACAGGGGGCATGTTGAAATATCGAGGATCCTGCTGAAGGCAGGCGCGGATTTTAATATAAAAGGATCGGGCAGGAAGACGGCGCTGATAATAGCCGCGGAGCGCGGAAACCCCGTCCTGGCAAAGCAGCTTATCAAGGTTGGAGCCGGTGTAAACGACAGGGATTATGACGGAAACAGCCCTTTGATACTTGCAGCTGCGGCAGGGGATCTGGAAACGGTAAGGGAACTTATAAAAGGAAAAGCAGACCCTGATTTTAAGGGGTTTGGAAATTACACTGCATTGATCCTTGCCGTAGAGAACGGGCATTTACAAATAACCATGGAACTTCTTGATATCAAGGCAAAAGTGGACGAGGAAAATAACGACGGCGAGACTGCCTTGATCGCCGGGGTAAAAAAGGGTTTTACAGACCTTTGCGGACTGCTGATAAAAGCAGGGGCCAATGTTAACGGCAGGGATTTACACGGGACAAGCCCGGTAATGCTCGCGCTTGACAGGCATTATAACGAAATAGTCCGGATGTTGCTTGATGCCGGCGCTTCTACGGAGTCGAAGGACAGCAAAAAGAACACGGCGATTATCAGGGCGGCTGAAGCGGGCGACGCTGTTGGCGTCGAAATGCTGATCAAAGCAAAAGCGGATGTGAATGCGAGGGGTTTTGGAACATATACGGCGCTGTGTTATGCCGTAAAGAATAACCATCAGGAACTGGCCGAAACGCTCATAGAGGCGGGTTCTGACGTGAATATCAAAGGTTACGGGCGTTACACACCGCTGTATTTTGCCATTGAAAACAGGAGTTACCAGACAGCCATAAAACTCATAAAATCCGGCGCTGATGTAAACGCAAAGGATCTGTTCGGGCAGACACCGCTTATGATGGCCTCAAAAATCGGGCAAATATTGCTTGTAAAAGAACTTCTGGCAAAAGGCTCCCAACCCAATGAGAAGGATAATAGCCTGAACACGCCGCTTATTTTGGCGGCGGAGGAAGGCAATGATGATATTGTTCTTGAACTTATACGTAAAGGCGCCTATATAAATGTGGCAAATAAGGACGGCGATACCGCCCTGATTTTGTCCGCAAGGGCCGGGAAAGAAACAACAGCGAAAAGGCTTATTGCGGCGGGAGCTGATATAAATACCGCCAATAATCAGGGGCATAAGGCGCAGGACGATGCAGTTGAAGGATTAAAAGGGCTCTTCCGCCAGTAGCCCGGCACAAAGCCGGCGAACTCTAATGCGGATTTTTTAAACGGAACAATTGTTTTGCTCTTTTGGTTGTGGTATCATAATCCCATGGATATAAAATCAAACTTATCGGATAAATATTTCACGCTGTATTTCTACATGGTTATATTTCTGCTTCCGCTTGCCTTTATTCAGAGGTGCGAGGATGCCTATTACCTCCCAAAATTCGTCCTCTTAGCCGGGGCCGTGCAGTTTTTTATACCGGCATTGTTTAACCTAAAGGAACTGAAACTAAGCCTGCCTGATTACGCGGCCTTTATTTTCCTGGTTTTATTCACGGCGGGTGTTATATTTGCGCCATATAAGATCCGGGCCCTGATGCGTTTGGCGGAGTGGGGCGGTGTTTTTGCCGTTTTCTTTTACGCAAGGCATTTCCTCAACCCGCGGGATATCAGGCGCGCTGTTTTTCTCATGATTTGCTCGTCATTTTTAGTGGCTTTATACGCCTTATTGCAGGCTTTAAATTTTGATCTGTCCGGGTGGATCACGGATTTTTCCGGACGCGCGTTCTCTTCGCTTGGCAACCCGGATTTTCTGGGAGGATTTCTTGTCATAACCGCGCCCCTGGCTGTCTACCTGAGCCGGGAAATGAACAAGGATAAAATATCGGTGTTCCTGTTCGTGTTTTTGTCAATAACGCTTTTTTTAAGCCAGACCAGGAGCTCTATCGCGGCCTATGCGGTGGTTTTTATACTTATGTTGTTTTTGTTTTTCGGATATTTCAGGAAAAACCTTATATACCTGCTTGCGGGCCTGGTTATTGCATTATTGATGATAACGGCTACAGGCAGGGGGCATGGCTTAATATCCAGGTTTTCCGCCGCGTCCGCGTCCGCAAATCCCGACTTAAACGGCAGGTTTGACATGTGGAAGACGGGATTGAACATGATAAAAACCATGCCTTTCACCGGAACCGGAGCCGGAAGCGTGAAAAATGTCTACTGCCTCTATGCCAATGCCGCGCCATACATGGAAACAGACCATCTGCACAATGATTTTATTGAGATCGCGGCTGAAAGCGGGGTTTTTGTGTGGCTTGCTTTCATGGTATTTCTTATTTCGGTTTTTTACGGGTTAATCAGAAAAAGGGATACGCTGGCGCGCATAGCCGCAATATCGTTAACTGCCATGTGCGTTCAGGCTGTGTTTAATTTTCCATTCTTCATAATTGATACCAAACTTTACTTTTTCGCGATAGCGGGGATTGGTTTAAATAAAAGCGCGGAAAGTAAAACAGGACGGCATCAGGCCTTTGCGGCCGGCTTGATTTTCATGATAATGTCCGTAATATCCTTAAGGATGCTCGCGGGAAGCATGTACTTAAATGCCGGGATAAACAGTATGTCGGCCAAAAACACGCCGGCAATTGTTTATAACCTCGAACGCGCGGAAAGGTTTTATTTTGACGCAAAACCGTATTATTATTTTTCTTCGTTCTTAAGCGGTCTTGGCAGGCCGGCCGACGCCGTTCCATCCTCAAAAAAATACATGGCGGATTCGCCGTGCTCAAAAAACGGTTTCATGCAGTATTCCATAAACATGGCTGAAGCCGGGAACATGCAGGAAGCTTTCACTGCGATGGATAAGTTCCTGAAGATGTATCCGGCGGACAAGGATGCTTTGAACAACAAGGGGAAGATGCTATACATGGCAGGCCGCGCTGCTGAAGCGCTGGAAATATACAGGCATCTGGCTGCCCTGTACCCCAATGATGAAACAGCGCACAATAATCTTTACGGTATTTATTTTAATGGTAAAATGTATAAAGAGGCGGAAACGGAAAAGGAACGGTGGGGCAAAAGGCAGAAGGGCAATTAAAAATTAAGAATTAAAAATTTAAAATTATGGTCTATTGCCCGAGGCTGACGCCCGTGCAATATTATAATAGAGCGCAAAGCGCTTCAATAATTTTTAATTTTGAATTCTTAAATTTTTAATTGATCTTGCGAGGAGACTTTATGGTTTCAAAAAAGCTGAAAAACATCGTTATTGAAATCGTCCACGGAGATATAACCAAAGCGTCAGCTGATATACTTGTCAACGCCGCGAATAGCTCCCTGTGGATGGGAACAGGTGTGGCAGGCGCTTTGAAGATAGCCGGAGGCCCCGGTATAGAACGCGAGGCCATGGCCAAAGGGCCTATCAAGGTCGGCTGGGCAGTGGAAACAACCGCCGGTGCTTTAAGCGCGCGTTACGTGATACACGCCGCTGTCATGGGACAGGATTTAAAAACAAGCGCGGCAGGCATAGGCCTGGCCGCGTGGAACACTCTCGCTCTCGCGGAGAAACTGAAGATGGAATCAATCGCGTTTCCCGCGCTTGGCACTGGAGTTGGGGCTTTTCCCATATCCGCATGCGCGCAGCTGATGTTTGCCATGATAAAAAAGTTTGACGAGGCAGCGCCGCAGCACATAAAGAGGGTCGTGTTCGTTTTATACTCGCGGAAGGCGTATGAGGAGTTTGAAAAGGTATTCAGAATTTTGTAGGTAATGAACAATAATCCCATATTTTATTAATGTTTTCTAAAAATCCGCAATTTTTGTTTCACATTTTAAAACTCCGCTTTCTTTAACCGCAATAATTCCGTTAAAATCCCTTGATTTCTCCCTTTCATTATGATATAGTTGTCTTGTAAATAAAAGACCCAAGAGACACTTACGAGAGCATGATAAAAAGTAAAGCGGGGCAGATTTTAGTCTCGCTTTTTGATTTTTTACGGCTCAAAAAGGGAATTATGGCGGATATGCACGCGGTTTTAGACAGGATTGAGGCTGTAATCAGGCCTTTTATCGAAGAAATGCATTTGGAACTGGTTGATCTGGAGATAGCCGGGGCCAATTATCTGCGTATAAGGATAGGCAGGCCTGACGGAAATATGGGACTTGATGAAATAGCCGACCTTTCACGCAAGATAGAGGAACTGCTTGATATGTCCGATATAATACAGGATAAGTATATCCTTGAGGTTTCTTCTCCGGGCATAGACAGGCCCTTAAAGAAGAAAGAGGATTTTGTGCGTTTTGCCGGCAAAAAGATACGCGTTTTAACAAGGGAAAAGATAAACGGCACGCACAATTTCACCGGTTTCCTGCGCGGAATAAACGGGGAAAACGTGCTGGTTGAAGATAACGGGAAAGTGACAGAGATCGCCTTTGGGCTGATCAAAAAGGCCAACATAGATGTCGACGGCAATCTGGAAAAAAAAGTTGAAGAAGGTGTAAAAAATGAGCAATGAAATCTTACAGATATTCCAACAGGTGGAAAGGCAGAAGAACATACCTGAAGGTGAACTTTTAAAGGCCTTTGAGCGCGGTATTACGTCCGCCGCGAGAAAAGTATACGGCGGCAAACCCGAGATAAGGGTTGACCTTGACGGCGGCGAGATGCACTTTCACTGGAAAAAAACCGTTGTTGAAAACGTGGAAAACGAGTATGTGGAAATAAACACAGCCGACGCAATAAAGATAACCCCCGATGTCAAGCTCGGTGATATCATAGAAGTCCTTTTTTACCCGAAAGAATTCGGAAGGATCGCCGCCCAGACCACAAAGCAGGTTATCACGCAGAAGATAAGGGAAGTTGAAAAGGAACAGATATACCAAGAGTACAAGGAAAAAGAAGGCGACATAATCACGGGCGTGGTTCATGCCGTGGAAAACGGGAACTATGTCATAGACATGGGCATGGTAGAGGGCCTGCTCCGGGACAAGGAACAGGTATTTAATGAAGAGTATAAGATAGGAGACCGGATAAAGGCTTATGTACTGAAAACCAACAGGGGAAAAGAAGGGGCGAGGCTGGAACTGTCCCGCACGCACCCGAATTTCATAAAAAAGATATTTGCCATGGAAGTCACGGAAGTTGACCAGGGCATTGTGGAAATAAAATACGTCGCCCGCGAACCGGGCATAAAAACCAAGGTTGTGGTGGCGTCAAATGACCCGCACGTGGACCCGGTGGGGGCATGCATAGGCGTCAAGGGAAGTAGGATACAGACCATAATACGCGAGCTGCACGGGGAAAAAATAGACGTGGTGCTTTACAGCGACAATATAAAAAAATACCTTGAGAGCGCGGTGGCGCCGATCGACATCAAGGACATATACATAGACGAGCCGAATAAGTACGCCATAATCGCCGTGCCTGACGAACAATTTTCGCAGGTTATCGGAAAGAACGGCATAAACATGAGGCTGGTCGCGAAAATAACCAAGTGGAAAGTATCGGTGCTGCGGCTTTCCGAGTTTACGCCGGAGAAACTTGATTCCATGAAAAAGAATTTTGACGAGCAGGTGGAATTTGATCTGTTCAAGCTCAATCCGGACATAGAGATAAAGGACTTAAAAAGGATAAAAGCCGAAGGTATAAAGAACTTAAAGGACTTTGTAATTGCCGAAGACGCGAAACTCGGCGGGATACTGGGGCTGGACGAACAAAAAATAAAAGAGCTAAAAGCTAAGGCCGAGGAATTCATCAGGCACGGAGAGGAACACGTATAAATGAGAGTACACGAAGCGGCAAAGAAACTTAATATAGAGTCAAAAGACCTGATAGCGGCGCTCGCCAAGCACGGTGTGGAGGTAAAAAACCACATGAGCGCGATTACGGACGGGGATTTTGAGAAGGCGAAAAAGGAATTTGTCAAGACCGTTGAGCCAAAAAAGCCGTTGCATGCGGATGTAAAACTCGCAGCAGCGCCGGCCACGGTTCCCGTAAAACACGAACCAAAACCGGAAGTAAAGCATGAAGTGAAGCATGAAATAAAAAAAGAAGAACCAAAGCCCGTCACTGTTGTAAAACCCCAGCCAATTCCGGTTATAAAACCGCAGCCGGCTCCGGTAGCGCCCAAGGTTGAACCCGCGAAGCCCGCTGTTGTACAGGCGCCCGCACCGCAGCCAGAGGTTAAAGCAGAGGAAAAGGCCGTGGAGTTGCCGAGGGAAATCATTGAAGTGGGCAGAAGTTCCACTGTTTCGGAGCTTGCCGTAAAACTTGAGATAAAACCCATAGAACTGATCAAAAAACTTTTTTCACTCGGTATGATGGCAACAATGAACCAGACATTGAGCGAAGAGGAAATACATGTTGTAGTCGAAGAACTCGGCAAGTCGGTGCTGTTTAAGGATGTTTACGGCGAAGACATATTTGCCGAGGATATTGATAAGCCGGAGGACTTAAAACCCAGGGCGCCCATAGTAACTATAATGGGGCACGTGGACCACGGAAAGACCTCGCTTCTGGACGCAATCAGGGAGACTAATGTCGCCGGCGGGGAAAAGGGCGGTATTACCCAGAAAATAGGCGCTTACAAAGTCGCAACTTCGCACGGGGAAATTGTTTTTCTTGACACTCCGGGCCACGAGGCTTTCACCGCCATGAGGGCAAGAGGCGCGAAATCAACGGACATAGTGGTGCTGATAGTGGCGGCTGATGACGGCATAATGCCGCAGACCGTCGAAGCCATAGACCACGCCAAGGCGGCAGGCGCGCCCATCATAGTCGCCATCAACAAGATGGACAAGGACGGGGCAAACCCGGAAAAAATAAAACAGGAACTTACGAAATATAACCTTGTTTCCGAAGCGTGGGGCGGTAAGACGCAGATAATCCCCATTTCCGCGAAAAAGAGGACGGGCATAAACGAACTGCTCGAGGGCATTCTTCTGGAAGCCGAAATACTTGAACTCAAGACAAATCCTACGGCGCAGCCTTTCGGGGTCGTCATAGAAGGAAAGCTTGACAAGGGCCGCGGCCCAGTCGGGACCATACTGCTTCAAAAGGGAAATTTAAAGGTAGGCGACTCTTTCCTGACCAATTTTACATACGGAAAAGTAAGGGCATTATTTGACGATAAGGGCGGCAGGATCAAGGAAGCAAAAGCTGTCATGCCGGTTGAAATCGTGGGTTTTGAAACGGTACCGAATGCGGGGGATAAATTCAAGGTTTTTGAGAGCGAAAAGGAAGTAAAACAGATAGCGCTCAAACGCTCAAGCGAGGTCAGGCGTTTTGCGGAAGAAAAGAAGAAAAAGAAAATGACGCTTGAGGACCTGCACAAAAAGATTGTTTCGGGAGCGGAGAAAAAACTGAACCTCATCATCAAAGGCGACGGCATAGGCTCGATAGAAGCCATAGTTGACTCCATATCCAGGATATCGACGGAGGCAAACATAAGCGCGCAGGTAATACACAGGGACGTCGGCGACATAACCGAAAATGACGTACTGCTTGCAGACGCGTCAAACGCGGTTATCATAGGGTTCTTTGTCTCGACCCTGCCCGCGGCAAAGGAACTCGCGGCCAAGGAAGGCGTGGAAATAAAGATATATCACATTATTTATGAAGTTGTTGATTCCATAAAAGCCGCCATGGCCGGCCTGCTCGATCCTGAATATGAAAAAGTGAAAATAGGCGAGGCTGAAGTAAGGCAGATATTCAAGGTGGAAAGCGAGAACATGACGATAGCCGGCTCGTACATGAGGAGCGGGAAGGGTTATCATGACTCGCCATGCACGGTGATCAGGGGAGGGCATGAAATACTCAACACCCAGGTTGCCTCGCTCAAGCGGTTTAAGGACAATGTAAAGGAAGTAAAAGAAGGCTACGAGTGCGGCGTCGTGATCAATGATTACAAGGAACCCCATGAAGGCGATACAATCATATTTTTTGAAGAAGTCCAGAAGGTGAGAAAACTGTAATGCATAAGATAAGAAAAGCAAGGGTGGAATCGGTCCTTAAAAGGGAAATTGCCACGCTTATCCTGCAGGAGATAAAGGATCCGCGTTTGGCCTTTACCACGGTGACCGGCGTAAGCCTGACATCGGATTTAAAGACCGCTCATGTATACGTCTCCATCATGGGCGATGACGAGGCAAAGAAAAGAAGTATGGAAGCCCTGCAGGCCGCATCCGGTTTTACCCGCAAGCAGGTCGGGGATAATGTGCGCATGCAGTACACCCCTAAGATAGTCTTTACCCTGGATAACGCGCTGGAAGACAGGGCGAGGATTGACAGACTCCTAAAAGAAATCGAGGATTCAAAAAAAAATGAGTGACGACAGGGTCAAGATCGAGAAGCTAAGCAGTTTCATCAAACAGTCAAAAAAGATACTGCTGTCCACGCACATCAATCCCGACGGCGACGGCATAGGCTCCGGGCTTGCCCTGGTAAACAAGCTTACCAAGATGGGCAAGAAGGTTGACTTCATAAACCGCGACCCCCTGCCGGTCATATATAAATTCCTGCCGGCAAGCAGCATGGTAAAAAATTCGAAAAAGATAACAGGAAAATACGACCTGGCCATAGTCCTTGAGTGTCCCGAGCTTGAACGCAACGGCAACATAGTGGACTATACCCGGCATGCAAAAGTGACGGTAAATATAGACCATCATCTCGGCAATACCATGTACGGGGATTTGAACATAGTCGACCCGACAGCCGCGGCAGTGGGCGAGCAATTATACAGGATTATGAAGGAATTATGCTGGGAGATAGACAGGGATGTGGCGACCTGTATCTATACCGCGATAGTGACCGATACGGGGTCCTTCATGTATTCAAATACGACGCCTGAAGTGCATATCATAGCTTCGGAACTTATAAAGGCGGGAGCGGACCCACAGTATATCTCGTCACAGGTATACGCTTCAACCGAGGAGGCAGTCAAGCTTTTAACCCAGATGCTTTCAAAACTTAAAGTTGAAGGAAGGATAGGGTACTCTTACCTCACCAAAAAAATGTTCAGGAATACCGGTGCTTTAGAGTCTGAAACCGATAATTTTATAAACAGCATAAGGGCGATTAAGACAGTGGAAACAGCTATGCTTTTTAAGGAAACCGGCCCATCGTCGGTCAAGGTGTCCTTCCGCTCAAAGGGAACCGCGGACGTGAACTTGATAGCGCGCAGGTTCAAAGGCGGCGGGCACAAGCACGCGGCCGGAGCGGTGATCAACCTGCCCATAAAGAGCGCCATGAAAACAGTGCTGTCTGAAGTCAGGAAATATTACAGGCTGAAAAGGACAAAATGAAGGTTTACACTTCCTTAAACTCCGTGCCGAAGATGAAAAAAAAGTCCTCGGTAACCATAGGCGTTTTTGACGGGGTTCACGTGGGCCACACCCGCCTGATCGAAAACACGATAGCCTGTGCGCAGAAGCTCTCCGGCCAAAGCGTGGTGATCACTTTTAAGGGCCACCCGGGCAGGCATCTGGATAAAAATTCTGACATAAAGCTGATCAAATCCACAAAAGCGAAAATTAAAAGAATAAAAAGCCACGGCATAGATATAATGGTGCTGCTGGACTTTAAAAAGATACATAACAAAACAGCCGCGGAATTCATAAAGGATATCCTTGTTGACAGACTCAACGCCGGCTGCGTCATCGAAGGCCGGGATTTTGTTTTCGGCAGGGGCGGGACGGGTAATATCAGTTTGTTAAAAGAAGCCGGCGGGCAATACGGATTCAAGGTTAGCGTTGTGCCGGAAGTTAAAGTCTGCGGGAAAAGGGTCAGCAGCACCAGCATAAGGGAATACCTGAAATCCGGCGACATAAAAAAAGCCGAGAAAATGCTGGGAAGGCAGTACTCAATAACAGGGCGTGTAATGCGCGGACGGCACATAGGTTTTGATTATCCCACGGCCAACCTCAAGCTTGATTACGAAGACATACCGGCAAGGGGCGTTTGGGCCGTAAAAGTGGAATACAAAGGATCAATTTTCACAGGCGCGGCAAATATAGGCTACGCGCCGACCCTTAAGAACGAAACAAAACAGCTTTTAGAGGTCTACATATTTGATTTCAATAAAAATATCTACGGGAAGGAAATCAGGGTCATATTCCTGGAGCGCTTAAGGGATGAGATAAAATTCGGGACAAAAGAGGCCCTTATGAAACAGGTGAGGGAAGACATAAATTATATAAGAAAAAAATATGGAAGCAGATCAAAGGTGGCAAAAAAATGAAGATCCAGGCAACCGCGGCCAAAACAATTGTAATGTTCTTTAAGGACCCATGGACATTTATCCTGGCGTCATTGATCGCGTTGATCCTGACATTTGCGACACTTGGCATACTGGCCCCTGTTTTGTGGCTTGGCATGGGGGAAATGTTCAGGATGACAAGGGACGGAAAAAAAGCCACATATGACGCGCTTTTTATCCACATGGACAAGGCCATCATGCTCGCTGTAACGGGCTTTATCATGGCGGTCTGCATAGTGATAGGAACAGCGCTTCTAGTAGTGCCGGGCGTGCTTATCGCGGCTCTCTGGATGTATTCATCATATTACATGGCGTATAAGGGTTCAGGCATAGTGGATTCATATAAGATGAGTACATTTACGGTGAATAAAAACAGCCTTATGAATCATGTGTTAATGGCAGTAGGTTTATGGCTGATAATGGCCTTAGGCTGCCAGATAGTGATAGGGATATTTGTCGCATACCCGTTGTGCGCGGGTTTTATGTCGTTTGTTTTTGAGGAAGTATAAACTATTCGCCTGCGAATAGTTTATACCCTGCACCCGAGCAAAGCGAGTGATACAGGGTGATTTTGCACCACCCGCGTGGTAATATTTATAGCAAAGATTTAAGAGGCAGGCTCTTCGTAATTACAACACAACACAACCGCAGCCTAATCCTGTATTTCCGCTATCTTGACACAGTTCCTGCCTGCTCTTTTCGCGGCGTAAAGCGCGTCATCAGCGAGTTTTATGACGGTTTTTGCATCTTTCATTTTTGAATTCCACACACAAACGCCTGCGCTTATTGTAATATGAAACTCCCTGCTTTCGCAGAAAAACGGCGTGGACTCCACTATCATGCGTATGCGCTCCGCAAAGTACAGCGAGGACTTGTGGTCCGAAATCGGGCCTATGATTATAAACTCCTCGCCGCCGTACCTTCCTACCACGTTTATGTCCCTTGATTTGCCCAAAAATATGGACGCAAGATTTTTCAGCACCTGGTCGCCGCAGGGGTGCCCGTATGTGTCGTTTACTTTTTTAAAATGGTCTATGTCTATCATTATAACAGCCATGGGAGAGCCGGTTGTTATTGCTGCTTCAAACTGTCTTTTTATCTCCTCGTTTATAAAGCGTTTGTTGAAAAGCCCGGTGAGCGGGTCCTTGTTTGCCATATCCTGCAGAAGTTCGGCTTTTTCCTCCAGCACATAGTAGCTTTTGCGGAGCGCGTTTGTGATGTCCCGGTAGGTTATCAAACCGGCCAGTTTATTGTCCTTTGTAATGGGTATCCTGCGTATCTCGTTTAAGGTCATGAGTATGGCCGCGGAGTCTATATCCTGATCGGGGTCCAGCGTGAGGACGGGCGCGCTCATGATGTCCTGGGCCTGCTTTTTGAATGTCTCTTCCTTATATACAACAAGCGCCTGTATGATGTCGCGTTCTGTTACGATGCCTATGGGCACATTAGCCTTGTTTATTACGACTATGGCCCCTATCCTGTGCTTCTGAAGGCGCTCAAGCATGGACATAACCGTGTCTTCTTTGCGGGCGGTTAACACGTCTTTTGACATGACCGCGCCGATCTTTACCATTGGCATTGCATTCCCCTTTCAGTATGATTTTTGATGTGATTCTATAGCAACAGTGCGTGATTGTCAATAAAATATAACAATTCTGTTTAAAAATAATCCCGATATGATATAATTCCGTAATAGACATGCAGGCGTGGTTTGTTTATGCCTGGTTTAAAGGGAGATTTTCATGAAAATAGGAATAGTAGGCGGAGGAATCGCGGGACTCACGGCGGCTTACAGGCTGGCAAAGGCAGGGCATGTTCCGGAAGTTTTTGAAGCGTCAGAACAGCTCGGCGGGCTGGCGCGGGCCTTTGATTTTGCCGGCACAAAGCTTGACATTTTTTACAGGCACATATTCACAAGCGACCTGGATGTCATAGACCTTATAACCGAACTCGGATTGAAGGACGACCTGATGTGGCTTGAGTCAAAGATGGGGTTTTACTTTAACGGCGTTACATATCCTTTTTCCAAGCCAATGGACATACTTTTTAAATTCAAGGCGCTTTCATTTTTGGACCGCGTAAGGCTCGGCCTTATGACCGTGTACCTGACAAAGGTCAATAACTGGAAAAAATACGAAAAGATCACGGCAAAAGAGTGGGTCATCAAATTTGCGGGGCAAAAAGTGTACGACGTGGTATGGGGCCCGCTGTTGGAACAGAAATTCGCGGAAAAAGCCGGCGAGATAGCCATGACATGGCTTTACGGCAGGATACATTCCAGGATAGTTTCCCGCAAGGGCGCGGGCATGAAGGAATACCTCGGTTACTTAAAAGGCAGTTATCAGAAGATGATAGACGCGCTCGAATCCAAAATACTGGAAATGGGCGGCATGATACATAAAAGCTCGCCTGTGAGCAAAGTTATAATAAACAATGGAAAAGCAGAAGGCTTAAAAGTGCTCGGCCGGGACCTGCATTTTGACGCGGTTATCGCGACCCCGGCGCCGGCAATCCTGAAAAAGATCGTTGATTTTAAGGACCCGGATTATCTGGGCAGGTTTGACAGGCTCGGCTATTTCGCGGCCATGGATATGGTCATGCGCATGAAAAAATCCTTAAGCCCGGTTTACTGGCTTAACGTGGCGGACAAAAAAAGCCCGTTTGTCGCGGTCGTGGAACACACCAACTTTGTGCCGAAAGAGTGGTACGGGGGGGATGTCATCGTGTACGCGGGCAATTACATATCCCCGGACGCGGAACTTTACAAGGCCGACAACGAAACCGTGAAGAAAAGGTTTTTTGATTACTTGAAAAAGATATATCCTTCATTTGACGAAAAAGATGTGATAGAATGGAAAATGTTCAGGGAGCCTTTTTCACAGCCTGTCGTGACCAAAGAGTTTTCAAAGATAAAGCTGGATTATAAGTCGCCGTATGAGGGCCTGTACATAGCAAATATGTCCATGGTTTACCCCGAAGACAGGGGCATGAGTTACAGCGTAATGCTGGGCAATAAAGTGGCGGAAATAATAAACAGCAGTTTGTAGAGAGGGGGCCTGCCCCCTCTAAACCGCAGGCTTTACCGCGTGATTCAAGGATGGATTTAAACGAAAACAATGGAGGCTTTACAAAATGAAGATTTCCGCTTTTTTTCCGGCTTACAACGAAGAACTTAACATAGTATCCCTTGCTGAAAAGACATCCAAAGTTTTATCCGAAGTCTGCGAGGACTACGAGGTAATAATCGTAAACGACGGGTCAAAGGATAATACCGCAGGCGTGTCGGCCGAGCTGGCAAAACGCGACAAACACGTGTGCGTTATAAATCATGAGAAAAACAGGGGTTACGGCGCCGCGGTCAAGACCGGGCTGAACAGCGGAAAGTTTGAATGGGTATTTTTCACGGACGGCGACGGGCAATTTGACGTGATTGAGATCAAGAACCTTGTCGCGCTCACCGACAAATATGATTTTATCGTGGGCTACAGGATAAAACGGGCCGACCCGTTCCACCGGAAATTAAACGCGTTCATGTGGGGTACCATGGTGAAACTGCTGTTTAAGTTCCGGGTAAAAGACGTGGATTGCGCTTTCAAGCTTATGAAAAAAGAGATAATAGAAAAGGCAAAAGTGGAGTCTGAAGGCGCGCTTATATCGACGGAACTGCTGGCAAAAGCGATCAAAATGGGTTACAAAATAGGGGAGATAGGCGTGCATCATTATCCGCGCACAGCCGGGACCCAGACAGGCGCGAAGATAGGGGTAATAGTGAAGGCGTTTGCGGAATTATTTAAATTATACGGGAAAATACAAAAATGGGGAAAATAGCGGCCCTTATATCAGCGCTGTCTTTTTTGTCTGTTGCCATATTCGGCTCAGGCGTGACCGGCGCCGATATACTCAAGGCAGATACCGGGGTCAGGGCCATCGGATTAGGCTCGGCGTATACGGCCGCGGGTAATGATGTGGAATCCATTAATTTCAACCCCGCGGGAATAGTTTTTGTAAGCGGCAGGGATGTAAAAGCGTATTATGTGAAGAATTATGCGGGTTCGCTGAATGTGGAGTTATATAATATTTCATTTGCACAGCCCCTGGAAACATCATTTTTGGAAGGTACGATTGCCCTGGAAGCCACATACCTGGGCCTTCCGACAATATCAAACCCCGACGCGACAGATCCCGGAGTTTCGTTCAATGACCTTCTGATAAAAGCAGTTTACGCCGTAAACGCGGCAAAACTCAGCTACATACCGTGGAGCGAATCAAAATACCTGAATTTGGGCATCGCGGCAGGTATGGTTTTTGAGCAACTCGGGACTTTCTCGGGTTCAAGTGTAATGTTCGACCTTGGTTCACAGTTTGTGCTGTATGACACGGGATTTATGTTCGGAGCCGCATTGCAGAACATAGGGACCCCGATCAAATACATAAGCGAAGCATCGCCCCTGCCTCTGACGCTGCGCCTGGGCGCGTCTTACGATACAAGGATTGACAAACATAACATAATCCTGGTTTCCATGGATTACATACAGGATTTTTATGATTACGCAAGGTTTGCGGCGGGTGTGGAAGACAACATTTTGAACCTGTTTTACCTCAGGGCGGGATATAATACCTCGATAGACACAAGGAACGCGTCATACATATCTGCCGGGGCAGGCCTGACGGTCAAGCTGCTGGAAACCACTCTGGCGATCGATTATACTTTCAGGCTGCAGTTCTGGAACGGCTTTAACGGCAGCCAGCAGTCCCAGCTCGTGGGGATCGGCGCAAAGTTTTAAAATCGTTTTCTTTTGTTCTATGCCAACAACAAATATTTTATAGGCAATTTTACTATATTATTTTCAACCAGGCTGATTTCCCTTGATCCTATTAATAAACCGTATACTGACGAAGATTTTTTCATCGTGCCGGGAATCTGATTGATATATTCTTTTGAAGCAGAGACTTCAATAGTGATTTTTGTTCTGTCGGGTCTTTTTATTATATAATCCGCGCTTCCTTCCGCAGAATCAAAATACATTTCTGCGCCAAAACTTCCTACAAAACACCTTCTAAAGGAAGCGGCCAGGACCTCTTCATATTTCCTGCCGGCAACCCTGCCAGGGACCGCACCTTCTAACAATGCTTCGCGAAAAAGCGGATGGGAAAATAATAGTTTCGGCGCTTTTCTGGTCTGATGATGCCTGCGGCCGTAACTTTTTACCGGAAAAATAAGCCCGCTCATTACAAAACCATCGATTAGCCCGTAAAGTGTGCGGTTATCCGCAAGTTTCAGACTGTCACTAAGTTTCTCAAGCGTAATTTTTTCAGATTCAGCTATAAGGCATGCAAGGCTGTACAATTTAGACAAAGCCTGGGCCTTGTATCCTTTCATGGCTGTAATATCCCGCACTATTACACTTTCAACAATGCTTTTTATGGCATTATTCATAAGGAGCGGTTCGTTTATGTGTTTGAAAACAGGCAGACCGCCGAATGACATGTAATTTTCAACAGCTTTTACCGGCAAGGCTGAATAATACCTGTCAACCTCCGCCGATATATCCACAGCCTTTTTAAATATACTTTTTGCATCAACTGAAGAAAAAATAAAGGACGTATCCGGGGCTTTCCTGTCCGTACTTGCGCCGAATATCCTTGCAAATTCCCTGAAATGCAAAGGTAATATTTCGGTGAAGACCGCCCTTCTGCCGAGATCAGGGTTGATTTTGATTTTTAAGGCTGATGACCCTGTGGCTACAATCATCAGGTCGGTATTTGATTTGTTCCTGTCAAACATGCTTTTAAGGAACAGGCCCCAATTTTCGTCGTAATGAACTTCATCAATGAGCAACAATGTTTTCCTCATCGGGCGTTCTGACTCAAAGGAGGCGTCGTCTTCCCACTTCTTTAAGAAGTCATTGAGATTGAATCCTTCAAGCATCAGCCTGCCGGCATCGATATACAGGGTTCTTATCCTTTTTTCAGAGGCTGCCGCAAATAATTGGGCAAGAAGGGTGCTTTTTCCAGTTCCGCGCAAACCGGTCAAGATGCTGATTTTTTCATTTTCGGACAATTTACCGGATAACAACCTTTCCAGCCTGGCACTGAGCACGCTAAAATCATCGCGTGTCGGATATGGTTTTCCGGAAGGATCATAAATATGGCTGTCCATTAGCCTTTGAAGTCCTGCAATCCATAGCTTATAGAACTCATCCATATAAAACACCGTCCTTTCAATTGGTATTGAATTACCAACTGAATTATACTACAAATGACATCAAATTACCAATTAAAAAGTGAGGGTTATATATATGGCGGTTATGAGATAATAATGGCATTTCACAAAGGCACTACGGACGGGTAATTCGGCCTTCACCGATAAGGTTAATGTGTTCCCATCTTAAAGGGGATAGATATTGTCATAAGTATGAGATAAAGCATGTCGATGTTGACTATTTTGGTGACGAACTGGGTTAATTAGCAAGGAAAAGCGGGAGGAAGACAGCGTCACGCCTTACAGCAAAAGCCTGAAAATGTGTGATAAGTTGGTTTTTTTGGACCGAAAAACCTGGTCTTCATGCACCGAAAAGTCTGGTCTTTTTGCTCCGGAATTCTTGGTTTTTTTGGTCAGAAATTTGCATTCTGGTAGACCGCCACGCGAAACAGCGCCTGGATCCAACCGGCGCACATCCGCGCAGGGCGTAAGTCGTGCCCTTCCCATCAGCGCGCCGGGTTTCTAAAAGCACAATCAATTTTAATCGCAATAAAAAGCACTTGACAATATTCTGTAATATAATATACTCCTGCCTGTAAGGATAGACGGCCAATGGGACAGGCAACCGTTCAAAGCAGGGGATAATTCACGAGACTAAAAAAACAGGGGTTGACATTAGCGTGGAGAAGATAACGGGGAAGGGATTTTCACAAAAAACAATTCAGCGTTTACATCATAATTATTTCATTTGCCTATTAAATAAAAAATCCGTCTTATTAATTCTGTTTATATTTATAAACCTGCAATTTTCAAATATTCACGCATTTGAATTTAAATATGATTCTACTAATTTGGAACTTTCCGGTGGGTATGCCGGAGTGGCAATGACAAAATGGAATAATGTTATTGACAACTCTACAAATGAAGCTGCTGCAATGGGCTTTAGATCTGTATTTAATCACATTAATAATAGCTTCATCTTTAGTTCAGTCATTGATAACGGTTTTAATTCTAGTATCGGCAAAATTAATTTATACTTCAAATACGAATATTTGTCGATATTAACGAAGGAAGATATAGAATATTGGCCAAATGGGGTTCTTTTTTATAACTCCACAAATGAAATTAGACCATCTTATTTTGGCTTGGGCGGAAAACATCAGATTATTAATTTTTCGACAGTTTATCCAAAATTTTATCTTACAGTAGGGGCGGATTTTGGAATTTTTTTTACTTATGGTTTTCAAAGAGGGAACAAGTATTTATCGGACGGTAGTTTGTATTATGAATACGAAAAGAAATTTGAAATTGACAAAAGCATATTTGTTGGCGGTAATGTTGAGCTGGGGCTGAACCTTTGGTTTAATGATCGTTTAGGAATATTTATTAATGGGGGTTATAGAATAGCAGATGGATCATTACATACAAATATGGTTAGCTGTACTGATTTAACACAAATAGGAACAAAAGAATGGTGGAACATGGATTATTCAGGACTATTTGTGAAAATTGGTTTGCTAATTGGAATAATATGAGAATTAACAATTTTAAAATATATAGAAATCTACTAAATATTTTTGTATTCGTAATACTTATTCTTAGCATTTCGAATTGTAAAAAAAATTCACCTTCACCTGCAGCACTTATGGACGGGGTCAGACCTTGCTTAGAGCATTGACAACTTAAGAGTCATGCTTTTTTTCATTCCGGGTATTCAAGTATATCAAAATAATGCAAATTGCATAAAAATTCTTGACATAATAGTATACAATGTGTATACTTTTTAGCGCAAAGGTTATACACTTAAAATAGGGGGGGCAAATGGAGGGTTTGATACCAGTTGAAAATATTGCACAAAAGATATACCTGATTAGAGGGCAGAAGGTTATGTTGGACACCGATCTTGCTGTGTTTTATGGGGTGGAAGTTAAAAGATTGAATGAACAAATCAAAAGAAATATGGAACGGTTTCCTGAAAACTTTTGCTTTCAGTTAAACGAGCAGGAAAATGAGTCTTTGAGGCGCCAAATTGGCACCTCAAACTTGAAATCACAAAATGTGACTTCGCGTTTGAGGTCGCAAATTGCGACCTCAAAGCGCGGCGGGAGGCGGTATTTACCGTATGCTTTTACCGAGCATGGTGTTGTTATGCTTTCCAGTGTGCTTAGGAGCAGGAAAGCCGCACAAGTTAGTATTGCCGTGGTCAATGCATTTATCAAAATGCGCGAGTATCTTGCGACTCACGGACAAATACTTGAAAAGCTTAAAAAATATGATGAGAACTTTGTGATAATCTTTGATGTACTAAAACAATTGACAGCCAAACCTAAAACCGCTACCGGCAAGTTTGGGTTTAAAGCCGGTACTGTTAAGCCGACATAGGCGGTTACGGTTAATGGGCCGATAGTTGAGGATTGTGGATGGGGTCAGGCCTCGCAAATGGACACAAAGATTAGGTTGAAGGTGTTCTCGATTTTCTATTCTCGAACCCGCGCAAATAGAGCAAAATGGCTTGGTTAGATTCTTTTTCCTTCCGGTTTGTAAAAACCATAAAACAAGTCAAAAAATCCAACCATGCGTATCCTGCAAACACTGTTCGTGTCCGAGAATCGAGGAATCGAAAATTGATCAACTGAAGGTTTGGAAGTTATTATATATTGAACCTTATGCCCAATCATATTTGCGTTCCAATCGCACTTGACAACGGCCAAAACCCCATATATACTATGATAATAAAGCACAACCATTTTAGGAGGGACAGATGAAAAAAATTATCTTGTATCTACTGCTAGTCATGCTTTTTTCTGCCGTAGTCTTTGCCAACAACTTATCGGAAATAACCACTTTTGGCACAGGCGCCTACCCAAGGGGCATTGCAGCCGCTGACTTAAACGGGAACGGAGTAAAGGAAATCATTGTCGCGAATTTCGGGGCGCAGACATTGATCGGACAGGACCCTGTAACCCCGGCAAATTCATCGATCTCAATATTTTCAAAGGATGGCGCAGGCTTAAAAAGCGTCGTTCAGCAGTCTGGAAAATCACCCAGGGGGATCGCGGCAGGCGACTTGAACAATGACGGCAAGGATGAATTCGTTGTATCAAACTATGATGATGGGACAGTTACCGTATATAAAGGCAATGCGCCCATGACTTTAACTGCGGGAAAGCACCCTGTGGGTGTCGCGATCGGTGACGTCAATAATGACGGGCTCAATGACATAGCTGTTGCGGTGTATTCTGAGAACAAGGTTGTCCTGTTCCTGGCTGATGCCAAAGGCGGTTACACAAGATATGAAGCTTTGGTTCCGGGTTCGCCCACGGACGTTGCAATAGGGGAGATAGGCGGAGCAAAAGTAATAGTCAGCGCCAATTACAGCGCGGCAAGCGTCAGCATATTAAGTTTTAACGGAACCTCCCTTGAAAAAAGAAACGACATAGCCGTTGGCGGCGGGCCTTGCAAGGTCAGGATAGCGGACGTAACCGGAGATCAGATAAATGACATCATAACCGCGAATTTTTATGATAACACAGTATCAGTTATACCTTCAGGCACGGGAAAAGCCGTCGCATACGCTTTGGGCGGGATAAGGCCTAACGGCATGACAATTGCTGACGTGAATGGCGACAAACTAATGGATGTAATTGTGGCAAACAGGGATGATGACACGGTGGATATACTCCTGCAGAAAAACGGGGTTTTGGTCCTTACAAAAACGATCAAGGTCTCGGACGATAAAGACAAAACTTTCGGCCCGGTGGAAGTTGTGGCCGGAGATTTTAACGGCGACGGGCTGACCGATATAGCCTTCACACATATGAGGACAAACTCGGTGAAAGTAATATACCAGCAGCTGCCAAACGCGCCTGCTGTCATATCATCGACGAATCCCAGCCAGGACGCCTGGTATGCCTCGACAAAAGCTTCATTTACATTATCAGCCGAGGATTTGAACGGGGTTGACGGGTATCTTTACACAATGTCAAAGGAAAAGGGCGCTTTTTCTCCGGCAACCGCAAAGCTTTCCGCGGCATCAGTCATAGAAATACCTTCCCTTGAAAGCGGCACATACTACTTCACGGCAGCCACAATTGACAAGGCGGGAAACACAGGCACGGCCGTGACCGAGTATAAGGTTAATATTACCGAGGAAATAAGCGGTAAAAACGTATATAATTTCCCCAACCCGTGCAGCGGTCCCACGACCTTAAGATTTGCCATGTCAAAATCAGAAGATGTGAAACTGATCATCAGCGACGCCAACGGCAGCCTTGTATGGCACAAGGAACTACCCGCGACATCGGTTATCGCGGGGGTTAACTATATAGTATGGAACCTGACAAATGACAACGGCGTCAAGGTATCAAACGGGGTTTATAATTTTAAGATAATTACCCCTGAAAAAACAATAAACAAGAAAATAGCGGTTGTAAAATAAGGTTTCAGGCTTTAATGGAAAAAGGGCGTGCTTAAATGCGCGCCCTTTTCTTTTTGATAATTTATGTTATGTAGTGGCCGCATATTATGCGGCCACCGGCGGATTAACCGAAGACCACAGATGGCCGCATAATATGCGGCCACTACAAAACCCCGGGGAAAAATGAAAAAAACATTACTTGCCATCCTTTTAATATTAGCATCATTTGTGCCGGTGTTTGCCATTTTCGGGACAGCAGGCGGGGCCGCGCCTTTTTTGCGCACCGGAGCCGGAGCCAGGGCTTTGTCGCTTTCAGGCGCTTTTACCGCATACTATGATGACGCGACCTGCCCGTACTGGAACCCGGCTTCCATAGGACTGTTCAAACAGGCTTCCGTGTCCAGCATGTTTTCGTGGCTGACCCAGGAACGTTCCTACAGTTTTTTTAACGCGGCTTTCCCGAGCGAATACGGCAGCTTTGCGCTAAACCTCATAAACTTCTCGGCAGGGCAGATAGAAGGCAGACTGACCGACACATCGAATTTCTATACATTTACAGACTCGGAAAGCGCGTATTTCATGACATACGGCAGGCAGATATTTAAAAATATATGCGTGGGGCTTAACCTTAAATACATCCGCGAATCGCTTGACACCTACGGCGCGAACGGATTAAGCGCTGATTTGGGGGCGCTGATCAAGTTCAATGATTTTGTGTCTTTTGGCCTGGTATTCCAGGATTTGGCCGGCAATCTGCTGTGGACGACCGGGTTAAACGAGAAAATCCCACTGTTAATGAGGATGGGAACCCTTTTAAGATTTATGGACGGCGATATAAAATGGTCGCTCGACGCGGAAGACAACGAGTTTGAAGGTGTTTCATTTAAATCCGGGATTGAAGCGGTCATGATAAAAATCATTTCTTTGCGCGCCGGGGTATCATACGGCGCGTCCAGCTATGCGTTTGATTACACTTTCGGAGGCGGATTAAAGTATGCCTTTGGCAACTTTATTTTCCAACTGGACTACTGTTTTATGAAAGAGGAATTCTACACGGTCTTTGAGGCGAACCATAAAATATCTCTGGATGTGTATTTTGATATATGAAGAGACTGTCGGAAAAGCCCGCAAGGGGCAGGCAGCATGATATGCTGCCCCTACAAATGCAGGCAGATATTTGTAGGGGCCGAATACGAAGTCCGGCAACACACAAAGTGTGTTGACAGGATTATTCGGCCCACAACGATGGCTTTTAGGGGTTTTGCGACAGTATCGTTTTAGTTCCATTTTAGTCCTAAAAAATACTGTAGTCGCAAAGTGGTAATGTCCTATTTGTGCAAAGCAAGAATGTCCTAATCCAGTTATGTTAGCATTGTAGGTATGGAGGTGCTACATGACAGAAAAGGACGGGTATTTAATGGGAACTATAGACAGACAGAAACTGAAAGTAATATCAGTGGTAGTTGAAAAGAAAATGAAACAATGGGAAGCTGCGGAGAAGTTAGTAATAAGTGAAAGACAGATCAGGCGATTGGTAAAAAGGTACAGGAAATATGGTGACAAAGGACTGGTTCACCAGTTAAGAGGACGCGAAGCGTCCAACAAGATAAGCAAAGAAATAAGAGATAAGGTCGTGGATTTGTATTCGGAAAAATATAAGGGATTTGGTCCTACGTTGGGGCAAGAAAAGATCGTTGAGATTGAAAAGGTATGTATGAGCAGAGAGAGTTTCAGACATGTTTTGCTTGAAGCCGGGCTGTGGGAATCAAGCAGAAAATCTAAAAAGCACCGGCAATGGCGCGAACGTATGAAATACAAGGGCGAGATGGTTCAGATGGACGGAAGCCATCATGATTGGCTTGAAGGACGTGGGCCGTGGCTGGTGTTAATGGGATATATTGATGACGCAACAGGTGTTGTGTATGCGGAGTTCCATGATTACGAAGGAACAAAACCGGCAATGATAAGCTTCAAAGGTTATATAAAGAAGCACGGAATACCAATGAAACTGTACCTAGATAAGCATAGTACATACAAATCGACAGAAAAAGAAACTGAGGAAGAACAACTGGCTGGTGAAAGAGCACAAAGTCAGTTTGAAAGGGCTTTATATACTATTGGGGTTGAAATCATACATGCAAATTCACCACAAGCTAAAGGCCGTATAGAACGATTGTTCAAAACTTTTCAAGATAGGGTAATAAAAGAGATGAGACTAGCAGGAGTTAAGAGCAAAGATGAAGCAAACGAATTTTTGCGTTGGTACTTGCCTGTTTTCAACCGGAAATTCTCAGTAGAACCAGCAGCAAGCCAGGACATGCATCGTGAAGTTGAATCGTGGGATGAACTGAATAATGCGCTTACAATCAGAACCGATAGAACTGTGAGAAATGATTATACAATTTCATTTAAAGGTAAGATGTACCAATTAAAAACTGCTCTGGCTTTGAAAGGCAGGAAGATTACAGTTGTCGAACTGTTGAACGACAGAATGCGGTTGGAATATGGTTCTGAACGAATAGAGCATTGGATGATAAATCCCCGGCCAAAGGTTAAAATAACCAAAATTAAGGTTAAAAAGCTGAGCATATTTAGACCGGTGAAGCCGGCCAAGAACCATCCATGGCGAAGCGGAATGAATGACCATATGGCAATATAAAATAGGACATTCTTGCTTTGCAGAGAATAGGACATTTTAGCTTTGCATTGACAAGTCCTAAAAAATACTTGAAAAATCCGCCTTTGTGTTATATTATGTATATACCTTTACAGGAAAAAAATAAGGAGGTTTAACATGAAAAAAGTCATTTTGTTCGTAGCGGCAGTTATGGTTGTTTTCTCATCGGTCTCGTTTTGCGCGTGGAAAAGCTGGGAGGATTTTAATTCATATAAAGAAGCCAGGAAAGCGGCTACAGATGCGGAAGCAACGAGCGATACGCCAAATGCTGTTGCAAATTACAAGAAAGCTGCGGATCTTGCGGGAAAATCAGCGACAAAAGACATTCAGGCATGGCAGATCAACAATGCTGCTTTTGTCCTGATAAAACAGTTCAAAGCCCTGGTTACCTATGATGAAAAACTCGCGAAACTCACGGAAATGACCCCGAGCAAGGAAAAGGTGGCTTTCCAGAAGGAAATGGCGGAACTTTTTTCATCCAAGATCGATGTGTTAAATGAGGCAAAAGCCCTGCTTGAATCCGGCAAAGCCCTGGACGGCGGAGAAGCGCCGACAGCCAAGATACAGAGCAATATTGACTATATTGACTGGGTGTTAAAGTTCGTATCCGACAATTTAGGCGATGCACAGGCAGCCGCGCCTGCGGCAGCGGCGCCCGAAAAAGTAACGCCAACAGCCGATACTAAAAAATAAGAAAACAGTGTTTACAACAAAAAGGCGGGCTTTTAGCCCGCCTTTTTGTTTTGGTAAAAATCGCGAATTGATAATTTACCGCTCTATGCTATAATACAGCGGATAATTTGATCCTAAAGGAGCACATGTGGATATATATAAAATAGCTGTACAGATAATAGTCCTTATTTTCGCCGTCATCGTGCACGAGGTCAGCCACGGATATGTCGCGTATAAGCTCGGCGACCCGACGGCCAAGCAGCAGGGCCGGTTGACATTAAACCCGCTGCCGCATATAGACCCTGTCTGGTCCATACTGATCCCGGCTTTCCTTATTTTTACACATGCCGGATTTGTTATAGGAGGCGCAAAGCCCGTCCCGATAAACCCGATGTACTTTAAACACCACAGGCGGGATATCATGCTTACGGGTTTTGCCGGGCCCGGTTCAAATCTTCTGCTGGCATTGATATCGATACTGCTTATGAAATTGGTGAGGATGATACCCGGTTTTTATTCAGACGGGCTTAATATATTTTTATACTATAACGTTATTATAAATGTGGGGCTGGCGGTATTTAACCTGATCCCCATACCGCCGCTTGACGGCTCAAAAGTGCTGGCTTTTTTCCTGCCGGCCAGGATGGAACTTGCTTACTTAAGGCTTGAACGTTTTGGAATGATAATACTCATCGGGCTTCTGGCGACAGGCCTGCTGGGCTATATATTTACGCCTATATTCGCGGCAGTGATGAAATTGTTAACTTTATTACTTTAATGATATACGGGTCAAATAGGAGAATAAAATGCAGAGCGTATTAAGCGGGATGAGACCCACTGGAAAACTTCACCTTGGGCATCTCGAAGGCGTATTAAAAAGCTACGTGGAAATGCAGGACAAATACGACTGTTACTTTATGGTCGCTGACTGGCATGCTCTGACCACTGACTATGAAAAACCGGGACAGATACCGGAGAATACGCTGGAAATGTTCAAAGACTGGCTGTCCGCGGGGCTTAAGCCTGACAAAGCAGTGATGTTCGTGCAGTCGGCCGTCAAGGAACACGCGGAATTATTCCTTCTGTTGTCACTTATAACGCCTGTGCCATGGCTCGAGAGAAATCCCACTTACAAGGAACAAAGACAGGAACTCTCCACAAAGGACCTGTCCACTTTCGGATTTTTGGGATACCCGGTGCTGCAGGCCGGCGACATACTCTTATATAAAGCTTCAAAGGTGCCCATAGGCGAGGACCAGCGGCCACACCTGGAACTCACGCGCGAGATAGCGCGCAGGTTTAATAATTATTACGGCCAGTATTTTCCCGAACCGCAGGAGATCCTGACTCAGTATCCGAAACTGCCGGGCATAGACGGAAGAAAAATGTCAAAAAGTTATAATAACGCCATATACATGTCTGATGATGAAAAAACGGTCAACACAAAGACGGGACAGATGTTCACGGACCCGCTAAAGGTAAGGAAAAATGACCCGGGTCATCCGGAGAACTGCGTGGTATGCGCTTTTCATAAGATCTATAACGTGTCAGAGTGCGCTGCAGTGGAGGCAGAATGCCGCTCAGGCGCGCGCGGCTGCGTGGACTGCAAAAAAGCACTGGCAGTAAAGATAAATGAACGCTTAACCCCGATAAGGGAAAAGCGTGCGGAAATAGACAAGAGCCCTGATTTGATCAAGGATATGATAGCCGACGGTAACAAACGCGCGGGAATCACGGCGGGGCAGACTATGATTGACGTGCGCAAACTGATGAACCTGGGATAAAAAAAACTAATAGTGAGGGAATACTTTGGCGGAAGAAGATTATCAGCTTAAGCTTGCGGTATTTGAGGGTCCATTTGACCTTTTACTGTACCTTATAAAAAAGAACCAGATAGATATATACGACATTCCCATCTCCAAGATAACCGAGGAGTACCTGTCTTACATAGATCTGATGAAAAAATTGAACCTTGATGTGGCAAGCGAGTTCATCATAATTGCCGCGACTTTGATATACATAAAGGCCAAGATGCTGCTTCCCAAAGACGACCTTATAGAAGGCGATGAAGGGGACCCCAGGATGGAACTGGTACAGCACCTGGTGGAGTACTCCATGTTCAAGGAAATTGCGGAAAAAATGAGGCTTTACGAATCAAAGAAAAGGGACCTTTTTGAAAGGCTCTACCCGATTAACGTGGCAAAAGAGGACCAGGAACTGTCTTTGGATGTTTACGCGCTGGTTAAGGCCATGGACTCTGTTTTGGACAGGTTAAAAGAAGTCAAGACCATAGTCATATCCGGCGAGCGCGTCAGGGTAAAAGACAGGATTTACGAACTCATAGACAGGCTAAAGGCCGCCAATGAGGCGGTCAGTTTCTATGAAATGTGCAGTGAGAATAATTCCAAGTTGTATATCATAGCCCTGTTCCTCGGCATGCTCGAACTGCTCAGGCTCAAGGTTATCAGCGTTTACCAGGACGCGCTGTTTACCGACATAAAAATATACATGAGAAATGACGACTACGACGCGCAAATTCTAAACAACATAGGTGATTAAAATGAAAACAGAAGAAATGGACAGGACCATACAGGCCCTTCTTTTCACGTCTGAAAAGCCGCTGGCCGGAAACGTGATCGCGGGCGTGCTTGAAGTAAAGGAAAAGGAAGTGGAAGAAGCGGTGGAGCGGATAAACATGCATTTGAGGGAAACGGGTTCGCCTGTGTCGGTTAAGCAGATAGCCGGCGGATTTGAGTTCTTAACGCTGCCTGAGTACGCGCCGCACATCAAAAAATTATACAAAAACAGGTTCATGACAAGGCTGTCCCGGCCGTCGCTGGAAGTGCTCTCCATCGTGGCCTACAAGCAGCCAATTACAAAACAGGAAGTGGAGTCCATCAGGGGAGTGAACTCAGACGGGGTCTACCATACCCTGCTCGAAAGGAAACTTATAAGGATAGCCGGAAGAAAAGAAGCTCCCGGGAGGCCGCTTTTATACGGTACCACGAAGGAATTCCTGCAGTATCTCGGCATCAATTCCATGGAAGATCTTCCCAAGATAGAGGAAATAAAATCAATACTTGAAAAAGACGAAACTGTCGAGAACTGGGAAGACAGGATCGAAGTGGCAAAAAACCAGGCACAGTTCACTTTTGACCCGTCAGAAGGGCAGCAGGGGAAGGCTAAGCAGGTATCTTCTTTGACTGAAGATATGGCAGAGCTTAATAAACAGGACGAAGAAGCAAAAGTAGCGGGGACTTTTGAACAGGGAAAAGATGATGAGGATCCTGAAGACAAAAAACAGGTCGAAGACGATAAAAAAGAAGATGAAAACAAAGAGGATGATGATCCTGAGGACGAAGACGAAGAAGATGATGATGACGAGGAAGACGATGAGGATGAAGAAGACGACGACGATGAGGAAGATGAGGACGAAGATGAAAAAAAGTAGGAATACACCGCACGGATTTAAAGCCCCTGCAAAAGGCGGGGCGAATTTTAAGCGGGGCAAGAAAGCACATGGCCCATCCGCCTTCGCTAAAGCTTCGGCGGACAAGTCCCATAGCCCATATCCAAAAGCACAGGAAGGCTATAAATCGAAAAGTAACGAACAAAAATACGACGAGCGCCATAAGCCGCAGTTTAAGAAACGTTTTGAAGAGCCCAAAGAGCCTTTGCCTTATGAAAAAGCCGCGGATGATAAGTACAGCAATAAGGAACAGCGGCCTTATGAACCCGCGCACAAGCCGCCCGAACCCGGTACTGACGAGGAATTTGACCAGGGCATGAAGCTCCAGCAGTACCTTGCGCATGCCGGTATAACTTCCCGCAGGAAAGCCGAAGAAATCATAGCGCAGGGGAGGGTCATGGTTAACGGAAAGACCGTGACCGATGTGACGGCCCGGGTACGCGCCGGACGCGACCACGTGAAGTTTGACGGCAGCCTTGTCCATCAGGAAAAACCCGTGTATATAGTAATGAACAAACCCGAGGGATATATATCAGCCATTACTGATAATGAAAACAGGAAAACAGTGGTTGATATTTTAAAGCCATACATCAAAGCGAGGGTATATCCCGTGGGAAGGCTGGATTTTAATACCACGGGAACATTGTTGCTGACCAATGACGGGGATTTTGCGAATAAAGTCATGCACCCCAAGTTTGAGATAGAAAAGCGGTATGTGGCCAAGATAAAGGGCAGGATGTCAAGCTTTGCCTTGAAAAAACTGGTGTCCGGGGTTAGAATAGAGGACGGCAAGACAGTCAAGGCCTTAAACGCCGGGGTTTACAAGCGCAATGACCAGAACGATCTAGTGTTCATAGTGATAAAAGAGGGCATGAACCATCAGGTAAAAAGAATGCTCCAGGCGGTCGGCGCCTCGGTGGTGAGGCTGCGCAGGGAAAGCATAGGATTGATAACAGACAAGGGCTTAAATACCGGCCAGTGGCGTTTTTTGACGCCTGAAGAGATAAAATACCTGACAAGGGGATAAGCATGAACAACCTCGGCAAGCACAGAAAAGCCATAGACTATCTGGATAAAAAGATAGTAACCCTGCTGCAGGCACGGGCGGAACAGGTGAAGAAAATTTCCGATGAAAAGAATAAGTCGGGCAGTGAAGTATATGACCCGGCGCGCGAGGCTGAGGTCTTAAAGCGCGTTAAAAATATAAAAAAAGGGAAATTTTCGCCTGATGCAATAGGCTCCATATACAATGAAATATTTTCGGCTTCCCGCATGCTGCAGCGCAGGATAAGCGTGGCATACATGGGGCCGGCCGCGTCTTATACGCACTTAGCCGCCATAAAGAGGTTTGGCAAGTCAACTGATTATATGCCGGTTGCGGGGGTCAAGGAAGTATTCCTGGAAGTTGAGAAAGGCACGGTTGATTACGGTTGTGTTCCCATAGAAAACTCCACTGAAGGTGCGGTAAATTATACTTATGACTTGTTTGCGGATTCGGACCTGAAAATATACTCCGAACTTGAACTGGAAATAAAACACTGCTTAATGTCAAAACAAAAAGACATCGCGGACATAAGGATAATCTACAGCCACCCGCAGTCGCTTGCGCAGTGCAGGGGATGGATAGAGGCAAACGTTCCTCACGCTGTGTTAAAGGAAGTATCCAGCAACTCAAAAGCGGCCGTACTTGCGGCAGGGGATAAGACAGCCGGAGCCGTGGCCGGGGAACTGGCGGCCGAATTAAACGGCCTGAACGTGCTGGCCTCATCCATACAGGACGTACCTGATAATGTCACGCGGTTTTTCATCATAGGAAAAGGCCAGAGTGGGAAAACCGGGGATGACAAAACATCCATCATGGTATCCATAAAAGACAAGGTGGGCGCGCTTTACCATCTGTTAAAACCGTTTGAAAAATACAAGGTAAACCTGACAAACATAGAGTCCAGGCCGTCAAAGAAAAAAGCCTGGGATTATTATTTCTTTGTGGATTTTATGGGCCATAAAGACGAGCCAAAGATAAAAAAAGCCCTTGCCGAGATCGAACGCGAATGCGGCGGTGTGAAGGTGCTGGGAAGTTACCCGAGGTTTTAAGGCAGGCTGTCATTGCGAGGAGCCGTTTTTGTATTATGGCGACGAAGCAATCCCAGTTCCACTGATAAGCTTTAAAACGTGACAAGCGCGGCAGGGGCATAGATTGCTTCGTCGCTGAGGAACTCGCTCCTCGCAATGACATTATAACCAACGGAGGAAATATGGCAAAATCCGACCTTTACAAAAAAGCCGGAGTCGACATTGACGCTGCGGCAAATGCGTTAAAGAAAGCAAAGGCCTTTATAAAATCCACGTTCAATAAAAATGTGGCGACAGATATCGGTTCATTCGGCGGAGTTTACAGGATATCAAAGGATAAAATGCTTGTCGCCTCAGCTGACGGAGTGGGGACAAAACTTAAAATTGCGCAGGAATTAAACCTGCACACCACGGTAGGCCGGGACATAGTGAACCACTGCACGAACGACATACTTGTCATGGGTGCGAAACCCCTGTTTTTCCTTGATTACTTCGGAACGGGCAAGCTTGAGTCCAATGTGCTTGTGGATGTCATTGAAGGCATGTCTAAAGCATGCAGGGAAAATAACTGTGTTTTAATAGGCGGGGAAACAGCCGAGATGCCCGGCATATACAAACTCGGGGAATATGACCTGGTCGGGACCATCATAGGCGAGATAAACAACAATAAGATAATAACCGGGGAAAAAGTTAAAGCAGGGGATATTATATTGGGCCTGGGGTCGGTCGGACTGCACACAAACGGCTTCTCGCTCGCCAGGAAAGTTTTTGAAACAGCTAAAATACCGTATACGATGAAGATCAAGGAACTCAAAACCACGCTCGGCCTGGCGCTTTTAAAACCGCACAGGTCATATTTAAACTCAATGTTCCCCGCGATTGAAAAGTATTTCCCGTATATTCACGGCATAGCACACCTGACAGGCGGGGGATTTTACGACAATATTAACAGGGTGCTCCCTGATAACTGCGACGCGGTCTGTTTGCGCGGCACCTGGCCGGTTCTGCCAATATTTGAATTAATACAGAAGACGGGCAATGTCGGCTGGCAGGAAATGCACAGGGTGTTTAATATGGGCATAGGGCTGACAGTGATCGTTGATAAGAACAAGGCAAAAGACATAGGCGCGTTCCTGGCAAAACGCGGGGAAAAGGTATACGAAATAGGGCAGGTTGTGAAGGGCGGGGGGAAAGTAATAGTGGAGTAATATAAAAAGGTATGCGTAGAGAGGGGGCTTGCCCCCTCTCTCAGTTGGATCTTAATCGAATGAAGCGATTTACGACATCAAGCGATTTACGGCCTGCAGTGAGAGGGAGCAAGCCCCCTCTCTACAAATATCCGGGCCTTTCATAATAAAATCAAAAACATATTTAAGGGAGGTTCTTATGTCCAAATACCTGATCGTTGGCGGAGTTGCCGGCGGCATGTCCTGCGCGGCGCGGTTAAGGCGACTTTCGGAAGACGCGAAAATCATTGTATTTGAACGGGGGGAGTTTGTTTCTTTTGCCAACTGCGGGCTTCCTTATTATATAGGCGGAAAAATCAGGGAAAAGTCGGCTTTGGTCCTACAGACGCCGGAATCCTTCAAAAACAGGTTTAACGTGGACGTCAGGGTGTTAAGCGAGGTGGTCAGGATAGATCCTGCGGCAAAAAAAATAACGGTTAAAGACATTTATGTAGGAAGGGAATATGAAGAAACATATGACAAACTCATATTATCCCCGGGAGCCGAACCTGTAAGGCCGGATATACTTGGTATTGAGCATCCCGCCATATTCACCTTGAGGAACATACCGGACACTTTAAAAATAAAAAACTTTATTGAAACAAAGAAGCCTTCAACGGCTATTGTAGTTGGCGGGGGATACATAGGGCTGGAAATGGCCGAGAACCTGGTTGAAGCCGGGCTGCATGTGACTGTAGTTGAAGCTTTGCCCCAGGTTTTGAACGTTATTGACCCGGATATCGCCGCTATGGCAGGCATTACCTTAAAAAATAATAAGATTATCCTGAAAACCGGGGTTGGCGGAGTGCTTTCCTTTGACGACAATAACGGAGGGGTCAGGGCGCTGCTTTCAAACGGGCAGGATATCAAGGCTGACCTTGTAATTTGGTCCGCGGGAGTCAAGCCTGAGATAAGCCTGGCAAAGGACGCCGGGCTTAAGACAAACCGCGGAATTGTCGTGGATGAGTATTTACGCACTTCGGATGAAAATATTTACGCGGTAGGCGACGCGATCGAGGTGAAAAACCCGGTAACCGGCGTCATGGGGGTCATGCCCCTCGCGGGCCCGGCAAATAAGCAGGGCAGGTTGTGTGCCGACAACATCATAGAAGGGAACAAACGCAAATATAAAGGCACGCTTGGCGCTTCGGTCCTGAAAATATTCAACGTGACCGTGGCTGCAGTCGGGCCGCCTTCAAAAGTTTTGGACGCGTTGAAAATACCGTATGAAACTGTGACCGTGCACCCGGGAAGCCACGCCGGATATTATCCCGGCGCCGCATCAATGACCCTGAAATTAATATTCTCCCCTTCAGACGGCCGCATACTCGGAGCGCAGGCGGCAGGCGTCGAATTTGTGGACAAAAAGATAGATGTAATATCCGCGATCATGGGCATGAAGGGCACGGTATATGATCTGATGGAATTTGAACAGTGCTATGCGCCGCCTTATTCATCGGCAAAAGACGCGGTAAATATGGCCGGCTTTGTAGCGGAAAACGTCCTGTCAGGCAGGATAAAGACGATCACCTGGGAAAAAGTCCTGGCAAACCAGGATGATTTCATCATACTCGACGTGAGGACCGGCGGCGAGTGCGGCAGAGGCAAGGCGCCCGGGGCGATAAACATTCCCGTGGATGATTTAAGGCAGCGTATAGGGGAAATTCCCAAAGGTAAAAAGATAGCTGTTCATTGCGGTGTCGGCATCAGGTCCTACATAGCGGTCAGGATACTGATGCAAAGCGGTTTTGAAGAGGTTTTTAACATATCAGGCGGGTATATATCGTACGCGATATTAAAGGCGTAGGGGCGGACCTATGCTTGCACGCTGAAGCTTCAGCGAAAGCGTGTGTCCGCCCGCCGCAGGCTTAATGATAGGTCGTGTCCGGCACTAAAAAAAATGCTATAATACAAAAAACGGAGGTGGACATGAGCACAGTTATGATCGCTGTTCTGGTATTTATCGGTTTATTGATCCTTCTTGTTGTGGGCATCTTTAACAGGCTTATTACACTTAAGGTACGGACAGGCGAGGCCTTGTCGCAGATCGACGTGCAGTTAAAACTCAGGGCCGATCTTGTTCCCAATCTTGTGGAAACAGTAAAAGGCTATGCAGCGCATGAAAAAACAACGCTGGAAAATGTCATAAAGGCCCGGAATATGTCGCAGGCAGCCGGCGCTTTGGACCCGGCAAAAGCCGCGGCTGCGGATAACATGCTCTCGGGCGCCCTTAAATCCCTTTTTGCAATCACTGAAAACTACCCCGAGCTGAAAGCAAACGCGAACTTCATAATGCTTCAGACCGAGCTGGCCGGCATAGAAGCCAAGATAGCTTACGCGAGGCAGTTTTATAACGAGTGCGTGATGGCCTACAACCAGTATCAGACATCCATGCCCGCTGTATTTTTCGCCGCGGCATTCGGGCATAAGAACGGAATATTTTTCCAGGCTGAAGAAGCTGATAAAAAAGTGCCGGAAGTAAAGTTCTAACGACCGGCGGAAGGCTTAAATCGTGGTATACGAGGAAATATCCAGGAACAAGCGGAATACTTTTATTCTTATATTCATGTTTATTGCGGTGATATCGGGTTTGGGTTATATCATAGGGGTGCTGTACGGCAACCCTTATACCGGCCTTATTTTGGCATGTGTTATTTCCGTCATATCGGCATGGACCTCCTATTATTACAGCGACTCTATCGTGATGGCAGTAAGCGGCGCTGTGTACGCAGACAGGGCCATGTACACCCAGTATCATTTATCCGCTGAAGGGCTCGCGCTTGCAGCCGGCATCAAACCTCCCGGTGTGTATGTGATTGAAAGCGGGGCCATCAATGCGTTTGCCACGGGGCGCGACCCTGACCACTCGGCAATCGCGATAACCACGGGCGCGTTTAAGAAGCTTGACAAGCTTGAACTCGAAGGCGTGATAGCGCACGAGATGAGCCACATAAAAAATTACGATATTTTGACAGGAACACTGGCAGTGGTGCTTGTGGGCATGGTCGGCATCCTGGCGGGTATGATCAATAGGAATATTTTCAGGAGTTCCATGCGCCGGGCCGGCGGAAGGAACGGGATAGTGTTTGTTGTCATAGCGATAGCAGCCGCTGTCATAGCGCCGGTTGTCGCGCTGATCATTAATTTTGCCGTATCAAGGCAGAGGGAATACCTGGCAGACGCGCAGGCAGTGCTGCTGACAAGGTATCCCAAAGGCCTGGTGGACGCGCTGGTTAAAATCAAAGCTGATTACGCTCCTGCAGGCGAACTCAACAGCGGTATGGAAAATCTGTATTTTTCATCCCCGGATAAAATGGACGTTGAAAATCTGTTCTCCACCCACCCGCCGCTTGAAGCAAGGATTGAACGCCTGAAAGGCATGTAAAGGATATTTTTAATCCAATATTCCCCATTTGAATCCTGTCGGAAAGGTATGCCATGTACCTTAAGTTACTGCGATCTGAAATAGCCGATAAAACTACATATCCCTATAAAAATGGTAGCATTAAGCGCTTTCGCGGCACAGCATGACAAAATAATTGACAAACAGGCCAGGTTCTGATACTATTGCCGTAAGGTCCAAAATTGATGAATGATGCAGAGATGAAGGCAAATAAAAGGATGGTCGCGCTTATGACTGAGACGGCTCAAAGAGTCCTTGAAATTGCTATAAAGTACTTAGGTCCTGGCGCGGAGAAATTTCTTGACAGGCAGACAAAAGGGCATATGGATGATCTGGCTTTTGAGCTGATCGAACCTTTTCATCTTGAAAAACTTTCGTTCTGGATAGGTGTTTCGGCAAAACTTATGCTGGACAAGAATAAGGCCTCTGAATTTGCAAAAAAAGTCGCGCAGGTAAAATAAAACAAAATAAAATACATAAATCCGCGGTGCAAGCCGCGGTTTTTCTATTCTAAAGGTTTTCCAACAGTATCACTTGACAAACAGGGTTTAATCCAGTATAATATCACTAAGAAGGTGATATACAAACAAAAAGCCTTGAAAGTTTCAGACTGATGTTATAAAGTATTTAAACTAAATTTACGGAGGCATATCATGGTGGAAAAAGTTAAAAAAGTAATCGATGAGTTAAGGCCGTTTCTTCAGGGGGACGGCGGGGATATAGAGTTTGTGTCTTTTGACGAAAAATCAGGCGAAGTTCAGGTAAAACTGACCGGCGCCTGCAGCGGATGCCCTATGGCAACCGTGACTTTAAAGCAGGGTGTTGAGGCCAAACTGATGGAAGAAATTCCGGAAGTAAAATCTGTCGTGGCTGTTTAACTTTCCGGAGCTTATGCCATGCAAAGTTCTTTTTGCCGGCATGAAAAAAACGGGGACTGCGTGTCCCTGGGGAATAAATGCGTCCCCGGGCAAAAGGGATGTGTAATTGTAAAAGCCGGATATAAAATCACGGAGTTTAAGTCAAAGTATAAAACAAACGCTCCAAAATGATATTTAAAGATTGCCGGACACTGCTTTAAAAAACAGCGGTCCGGCTATTTCTTTTTATAAGTCCCCGGGTTATCTATCAGGAACTCCACATGAGCCTTAACCTGCGCAGCCGAGTTGAATGACAGCCCAAAGTGTTTTTTGATCTTATTGACGTTGAAATAGGATGGTTTGTCTCCCCAGCCTAAATTTTTGAGCCTTATCCTGCTTTTGCTCCCGGTATATTCTATGGCCCACTTTGCTATCTGTTCCCATGTCACAAAGTTTTTTGCCAAACCGTAGAAAGTTTCGTTTGTAAAGGGGCTTTGCAGGACTTTTGTGTATATGCTGGCAAGGTCGCCTGCCCAGATGAACTGCGTGCCGTCATTTTTTATAAGTTCTATGTTTTTGCCGGTCTTGGCTTTATCGCAAATATCAAAAAATCTCCTGTCGTTTTCCATGCTGGCGCCGGTTACGACAGGGTCGCCAAACGTGTAGCCGGGCCTGATCGTATTAAACCGTATGTTTTTATTATAATTGGAATAAGCCGACATGAAAAGTTCCACGGACCCTTTTGTGGCGCCGTAAAAATCATTGGGCCGCGGTTTTACCGACTCATCGGAGGTTTTTAAAAGGCTGCCGTGGGCCGCGGTGGATGAAGTATATATGAAATGCCCGGCTCCGGCCTTAATCGAAAGGTCGATCAATCCAACTGAAGCCAGTGTTTCATTTTTTATCATATCGGGCCCGGTATCCCCCCAGCAAAGCGCGACATGTATGACTGCGTCGGGTTTTTTTATGGTGCGCTTTAAGGCGGCCATGTCTTCCATGGGGGCCCGGACTATCCTGACGCCGGGCAATAAAGCCAAAGCAGGGACCTTTTGCGGCTCCCTCGCAAGCAGGATTATCTCATGTTTTGATTCGCTTAATGCCTTTACAACATAAGACCCTATAAAACCCGTTCCACCGGTTATGTATATTCTCATTATACCGAAACCTCCGTTTATTTATTTTGTTCATTATAACATAAAATAATTTCCGGTGAATATTTTAAATTATACGAACACTCCCGGGCTGTCCTCGCGTCCGGCAGTATCACCACAGGTGGTTTATCTTATCTTTCAGCAGCTTCCTGTTTTTCAGCAGCGGGATCAAGTATCCGAATATTACAGGATGTTTAAAGGCGAGCTTTACGAACGCCAGGACATCCTTTGTCTTGAAATGCCTTCCTGAAAAATACTCGCCTGTAAAATCCAGGACTTCCTGCGGCAATGAAAAGCAGTGCTTGGCGGCGTATTTCAAGTCATTGGACGCGAAGTACTGTTTTCTCACGGCCTTTTCATACAGGGCAGGGGATTCTTTTTTGCCCATTTTAACCTCCCCGTAAATCGAATACGCGCAGATCTTGGCGCTTAAGATTGCTGTATAGATGCCGGCAAAGGTGACCGGGTTGGTCAGGCCCGCGGCGTCGCCGATCAAGAAGGCGTTTTGGCTGAAGATTTTGTCTTTTATACCGCTTATTGGAATTGAACCCCTGCAAAAGCCCTTGTATTTGAAATCTCCGCCAGGAACATGCTTTTTAATAAACTCAATTAAGACTTCCTTGTTTTTGACAAGGCCGCCTGCATTTATCTCCCTGGTTTTTTCAAATATCCAGAAGTAGTAGTTTGACAGGGTATCATAATAGAAATCCAGGTAATCCGTGGAGTTGTAATGATAGTTGGTTTTCGGTAGCTTGTATTGCGCGGCTTGCGCCAAAACAGCGCGGTTATTGAAAAACAGGGCGTCTACCAGGGATTCGGGGCCGTCGGCACCTATCAGGTATTTGCAGGCAAACGATCCTTTGTTTGTCAACACTTCAAAGCCGGTGTCTGTCCTTTTTATTGTCCCTGCTTTGTGACTTAAAAAGGTATTTGCCCCGTTTTTTACGGCAAGGGCAAACAGATATTGGTCAAATTTGTCCCTGTTTATTATATAGCCCGGGGAATTTACGAAGAAGTGTTTGTTATTTGGGAAGAAAATCCTGAACCCGTTTATTTTCCTGTCCACGTATGAACCGTGCAAAAGGCCCGCGGCTTTAAGCGACGCTTCGCTCACGGCTTCTCCGCAGCAGACCGGTTTGCCGGGTGTTTTTTTCTGCTCTATGACGGCGCAGGATATACCCGATTTGGCCAGCGTGTACGCGGCAGTGGAACCAGCCGGGCCGGCGCCTATGATTATTACATCAAAGTTATTCACGTAAAACCGCCTTTGAAAGGTTTTTATTGTGCCATTTCAGCCAAAAAATAAGAGAAAATCATTGAAAAAAAAGCCTGCTACGTTATACTATTATATATGCTTAACGTAAAACAGCAATAAAAAAATAGCCTTGCGGAGAATAAATGAAAACCATGTCCGTAATGAAAATTTTAGGGGTGATGCTCATGTCTTTTACGGTACAGGCGGCTGATAACGCAGCCATGGAAAAAATACCCATTCACTCAAAGTTTGAGGTGAAAGCCGACTATGACTTTGCCGGTATTAATCCTTATAACTACGACAAAATAAACTGTCAGGCAGTGGTTACCTCGCCTGATAACAGGACATATATGCTCGACGGGTTTTATTCGGCTGATTTTGATTACTCTTATGATACCAATGTTTATAAGGAAAAGAAGGGTTCTTTCAAAGTCAGGATCGCGCCATGGAAGACAGGCAAGTGGAAGTATTTTCTCAAAGTCACAAAGGACGGAAAAGAAGTTTATAAGACCACGCTGAAAAGCTTTACGGCAGTGGCCGACAAAAATCAAAAGGGTTTCCTAAGGGTCAGCAGGACGGACCCTTTGTTCCTTGAGTTTGACGACAAGGAATCTTTTTTCGGCATAGGCATGAACCTAGCCTGGCCCAAAGACCGCGGGCTTTTGGATTATAAGGACTGGTTTAAGAAACTTAAGGACAACGGGGGAAACCTGACCAGGATATGGATGGCGCCGTGGAGCCTCGGTATAGAGTGGGACACGGAACTCGGCAACTATGGAGGCAGGCAAAAGCAGGCTTTTATGCTTGATAAGATACTGGAAATGGCGGGAGAGAGCGGTCTTTACATCATGCTTACCCTGGTGGCGCACGGGGAATTTTCCACAAAAACAAATCCCGAGTGGGGCAAAAATCCTTACGGCGCGATAAATGACGGGCTGCTTGACTCTCCCGAAGAGTTTTTTGTCAACCCGGCGGCAAAGAAAGCTTTTAAGAACAGGCTGCGCTACATAATCGCCAGATGGGGGTTCTCCGACAGGATCCTGGCGTGGGAATTATTTAACGAAGTGGATCTGACCGATAATTATGCGGCGGCCCCGGTTGCCGACTGGCACTCGGAAATGTTTGATTATATAAAAGCGCATGACACGTACAGGCACTTGCTGACAACTTCATTTTCAAACCCGAACAAGGACCCTGAAATATGGAACCTAAGCCAGATAGATATAATACAGACACACATATACAACCTGCGCGACGAGGCGGAGCAGATATATGAGGCGTGCAAGCTTAAGATAGACAACTATGCCAAGCCGCATATAGTGGGCGAGTACGGCATAGAAACCGGCACGGATTTCATAACCAATAAAACGGATATGACGGGCATACACATGCATAACGCGATGTGGGCGGGCGCTTTTACCCTGTCCATGGGCGCGCCGATGCAGTGGTACTGGTGGGATTATACGGACAGGTACAATCTCTACCCGATTTTCAGGCCCCTGCGCGAATTTACCAAAGACATAAAGTGGGACAAGGAAAGTTTTAATGATATCCAGAAAAAGGATGTTTACTATAAAAAACAGCCTGAAGACGCGCGCGGCGGGGATGTCACCATATTCCCGGTGGATACCTGGGAGAAAGCGGCGAAGGAAGAGTTCATGATAAAGGCCGACGGCGTTGTGACCAATAAAAATTATTTCAACGCTTTTCTTTTCGGAAAGTCAAAACCGGAAATGAGGACGGCTCCTGTCATCTCGCTGAGAAATGAACTGCCTGTGAAGATGGTTATAAAACTGAACAAAGTCTCGGACGACAATGTACTGCGTGTTTCCATAAATAATACGCAGGTGACGGCCGTGTCGGTTAATGCCAAGGACTTTGAAACAAAAAAATATCTTGAGAATTTCAAAATATACCAGGCGGATATAAACCGTGAATATACGGTGGATGTGCCGGCCGGCGATAATGAAATATTGCTGGAAAATACGGGCAAAGACTGGATGAAGATAGAGTCGGTAAAGATCGAGAATTTTTTAAGCCCGGCAGTGGCGCCTGTTTTTGTATCCGGGATGCAGGGTAAAAAGTCGGCATATATATGGCTGAAAAACAGGAATTACGGATTTAAGAACCCCGACCCGCCCGCCGTGCCCGAAACTTATATGGATATAGACGGTTTCATCCCGGGCAGGTATGTCATAGAGTTTTATGACACGTATGAAGGCGTAACGATCAGCAGGAAGGATTACATAGTGGATGAGGACAATATAAAACTTGACATACCGGAATTGCCCAAAGACACGGCTGTAAGGATAACGAAGTACAAAAAATGACGCCGCGTAAGGCGCGGCAGCGAACGAACGGGGAAAAATAATGCGCAGGGATATTATTGAATTACTAAAGGATAAAAAAACACTGAAAGACAACGGCATGTTCATAGTGGACACTGAAAAAATACTCGGGGAAGCCATAGAAGCCGGTTTCGAAGTAACAAACCTCCTGTACTGCGAACAGGGGCTGAAAGTAGTGGATAAATACGGCGACAGGGTGGGGCACGGGGTCTGCGAGACCACAAAGAACAGTTTTATAGACAGGTTCGCCAACGTGAAGAGCCACCAAGGGTTTATAGCCGTGGTCAAATCGCTAAATAGGGAAATAAAAGGATACGAAAATATAAGATCCATGGTTCTTCTTGATAATATACAGGATCCGTCAAACGTAGGCGCCATAATAAGGAGCGGGGCAGCCTTTGGATTTAACGATTACCTGCTTTTAAACTGCGCGGGAATATATTCGGACAAGGTGATCCGCGCGTCGGCGGGCACGGTATTCTTCATAAATTACAGTAACATAGATTTCAGGCAGCTGACGGAACTATCAAAGGATTTTCAGGTAATCGCGGCCGACGTGGCAGGCGGGGAGGATCTCCGCAGCATGAAACAGAAGTTAAAAAATAAGTTCATAATAGCGCTCGGAAGCGAGGGCCAGGGACTGTCGGTGGAGGTAAAGTCAATATCGAAGGAACTGGTTAAGATAAATTACACGGGCAAGGTGGAATCCTTAAACGTCTCGGCCGCGGCAGCTATCATATTTTACGAACTTGGCGGCAGGTAGCGCAATTAATGAAAATAATCCTTACAGCCTTTATCCTCCTCGTCTTAGCCGCGTTTATTTCAACCGCCGCGCCCACGGTTTTTTTGGGTGACAGCGGGGAGATCATATCAGCGGCGTATACGCTCGGCATCGGACACCCGCCCGGGTATTCGCTTTATATGCTTTTCTCAAAGATATTCACGTACATTCCTGTTGGGGATATCGCATTCAGGGCAAATCTGCTGTCCGTGTTTTTCGCCGCCCTTGTTTTTCTGGCTTTTTATTTTACCGCTTCTTACCTGCTGAAGGCGGTTTATTCGGAAAAAAAATCCTGGCCGCTGGAAATGTCGGCGGTCCTTTTCTCATGCATATATGTTTTTTCCTATATTTTCTGGTTCCAGTCGGGAAATGCCAAGGGCGGGATATATATTATGACCCAGTTTTTTGAGCTTTTGGCCGTACTTGCCTGCATGAAGTTTGTTTTTGACAGGAAGATACAATATTTTTACCTGGCCGCTTACTTAGCCGGGTTCCTGCCTGTTGTCCACCATTCCTCAGCGTTAGCCGCATTGTTCATAATAGCGGCGCTCGGCTTAAATATGAAAAAGCTTAAGTTCCGGCAGATTGCCCTTTGCGCGGGTTTTTTCCTGCTTTCCCTGCTTACGCCTTACCTGTATCTATTTATAAGGGCAAAAGCTTCGCCAATAGTGCACTGGGGCGGCATAGAAACTTTTGGGCAGGTAATGAACCACATAATTAGAAAAGTATACTTCAGCCTGCCCCGCGGGCCTTTCACAACCGGAGTCATGATGTTTAAACTGAAAAAATACCTGGGCCAGTTTATCTATTGCTACAGGCCGGGAATTATATTTGCGGGAATCGGGCTTGTTTTTTTATTTATAAAAAAACGGGGTTTTTTTTACTTTGCGGCCTCTTTCCTGGTTTTAAACCTCGCGGCCGTCATATTTTTTACGGGCCGTTCATTCGCGCCGATCAGCGTTTATATGAATTCCAACTTTTACCTCATTGTCGATATAGCGGCGATCCTGGCGGCAGCAGCCGGTTTTTACGGGCTGCTTGGCGTTTTAAAAGGCGGATTAAAAACGTACGTGCCTGCTGTTGTGATATTGTGTTTTGTATTTCCGGCTTCAGAGTTCATAACGAATTACCCCGTAAATAACCAGTCCGGGAAATTCCTCGCGTATGACAACGCAAACAATGACCTGAAAACCCTGAAAGACGGGGATATACTTTTCGCGGAAGAGGATTTCCAGGTATTTAACCTGTTGTACTTAAAATACGTAAAACATATGTATCCGGGCATAACAGTTTACGACAGGTCTACAAATTTTTTTGATACCGGCCTTTTTAAACCGTTTAAGGAGGCCGGGCTGGATTCCAGACTGACCATAAAAGCTGGGAATGCCGAAGAACTGGATTTTTTGAGGATGCAGGTCACGCAAAAGCTGGAACGCGCCGCCGAATATAAGGCCATAGTGGAGAACCCGGGCAGGGTTTATTACACGACTATCGAGGGGTTCGCAAGCGCCAAAGTTTCGACAGTGCCGTACGGGATAATTTTCAAGATGGCCCGTGAAGATGAAAAACATCACGATTATATGCCGCTCATGCAGATTTATTCCATCCGCGACTACTATAACAGCCGCATGCTCGACATTTATTACAGAGAAGTGGCGGCGCGGTATTTTGTGCAGATTGCCAGGTACGAGGCGATGAAAAACAATATGGAATACTTCAGGTATTTTAAGGACTGGTCCGAAAACACAGCGTCCGACAGCGGCCCTGTTTTGAACCTGATAAGCGGGATATATTATTATGAATTAAAGGACATACCTTCGGCCATAAGTTATATGGAAAAGATAGTGAAATTAAACCCTTATGATTACGGCGCGCTTGATGTGCTGGTGCAATTCTGCCTCCTGTCTGACAGGCCGAGGGCGGCCCAGTGGCTGTCTTATTATTACACGATAGCGCCGAATAAAAGGATGCAAAATGAAATACTTGTCCAGCTGGAAAAGCTCAAAGACGGCAAATAGTGATATTTTGGTGCTGCATGGAATATGCGGTTTTAACGTGACGATAAAAACCGGTTAATTATGTACTATTTTTATAGTATTAATTGACTTTACTGTTTTTGAGGATTATAATGTATATATGCGGAAGAATCTAAACCCGCCTGAAGGTGTCAGAATGAATCCTGTAATTAGCGGCAGAGATTCAAAAAGCACTGTACTGACTTTTTTGACACTAAGGAAAAGATGCCTGTTATTTCTCCCAATCATAATCTTATTAAACGTTTTACCTGTTTTTGGAGCCACCTGCACGCCTCAATCTGCCGTGCTCTGCGCGTCTGTTGACGATGTGGCCGAGATATATTTAAACGGGACGGATTTGGGCGGGTTTACATACGTCAACTGGAACCAGACAGGCGTATATCCAAAGTGTTTGACTTTAAGCTTGGCGCAGCTCGCGCTCCTGACCGCGACAGGCAACGTGCTTGCGGTGAAAGATTACAATTCAAACTGCTGCGAAATATGGGCATCGTGGACGCTTGATATCAAATGCACAACGGGAAATGATCATGCTTATATATCCAGTGGCAGCGGCGCGGGGATACAATTCTGGAGAAGCGCGCCGTCGTCTTGCCCGGTAGTGGACCCGGCGAACGATGGAAGCGGACGTACATGGTACAACCCGCTTTACACCGGGGCCGGCGGATGGGGAGCGCCAACGGTTGTTACAGGGCAGAAATGGGGGAAAAGGATATTTGACCCGGCCAACGGAAACCTGGATCCGACTTTGGGATATAGTTCGTCTTCCGCAGCCGTGGATAACGACTGCCAGCAGTTATTTTTCAGGCAGGGGTTTGACCTGACCATAGACCCGACACCAGCGCCCCCGCATTTTACCATAGTCAAATCCTCCAGCCAGACAACCAATATAAAGTCGCCGGGATCCTTAAGCTTTACCATTGTAGTGTGCAACACCGGGGGAGGCACGGTCGGCAACCCGGTGGAGATGGTGGACAACTGGACAAACTCAAACTGGCAGTATCAGGGGCCGTACACCAATATATATGACACGAACCAGGGGGAAATAGACCTGGTACAGGGAAATCCGTTTAAATGGACCTTTGTAAACGGCATGAACGGCGGAACGTGTTTTACATTCAATGCTTTATTGCAGGGGAATAATGATCCAAACTGCTTTACATGGTACAATAATTCGCAGGTTAATTATCCTCTTGGCAGCCCGCAGGCATATTCCACGGTTACCCTGAAAAACTTCTGTCCTACGCCGACGATAACACCGCTGCCGCCTGTTTTCACCCTGGCAAAAACCGCCAACCCGACGTCGGGGATAGTGCTCAATACAGAAATATCCTTTAATCTGCATTTTTGCAACACGGGCGGAATTGCCATGAATGGCTCGGTGAACATATTTGATGACTTTACATCCCTGGTTTCAGAACAATTTCAATTTGACGGCCCGTACAACCTGAGCAACCCTGCCCCGGGCATACAGCAGTGGTCGACCAGTTACGGAGGCAATAAAACGGCCAACATTACCATACAATTCACCAACCCGGGATTCACGGGCTGTATTGATATACCAATGACCGGGCACATATCACAACCCCCGATTACCACCTGCAACTGGTTCAACTATGCCAGGCTCGACAGCTATACCGCGGTTTCGCCGGCTCTGCCTACAAGAGTAATGACAGTAAACATGTCGAACGTATGTTCCACCCCGTCTTTCACCGTTACCAATACGAGGACGTATACCGTGACCGTCACGCGCACTCCGACCGCGTCTCCGTCCGCCACTTATACCAGGACTTACACGCCGACCTTTACCGCGACTCCCACAAGGACGCCCACACCGACATTTACAAATACAAACAGCCCTACGCCGACCTTTACCGCGACCCCCACAAGGACGCCCACGCCGACATTTACAAACACAAACAGCCCTACGCCGACATTTACCGCGACTCCCACAAGGACGCCCACACCGACATTCACAAACACAAACAGCCCTACGCCGACCTTTACCGCGACTCCCACAAGAACGCCTACGCCTACGTTTACAAATACAAACAGCCCTACGCCGACTTTTACCGCTACCCCCACAAGGACGCCCACGCCGACATTTACAAATACCAATTCGCAGACATTTACGCCGACTTTCACATTAACATCATCAATCACAGATACGCCGACAGATACCATATTCACCAAGACCGTAACCCCGACATACACGCCGACTTACACCGCCACTCCTACAAGGACGCCTACGCCGACATTTACAAACACAAACAGCCCGACGCCGACTTTTACCGCCACTCCTACAAGGACGGCCACGCCGACTTTCACAAATACCAATTCGCAGACATTCACGCCGACTTACACATTAACTCCGTCTATCACCATGACGGAGACTTTTACCATATTTACCAAGACCATAACCCCAACATACACGCCGACTTACACCGGCACCAGCACCTATACTGCCACGCCCACTTATACAGTCACCAATACCTATACGCCTACGCGCACGCCTACGCCGACTTTTACAAACACCAATTCGCAGACATCCACGCCGACTTACACGCCGACATTCACACAAACACCGTCAATCACAGATACGCCGACAGATACCATATTCACCAGGACCATAACACCCACATACACGCCGACATACACTGCCACCCCGACTTACACGGCCACCCCGACTTACACGGCCACGCCAACATATACTTATACGAGGACATACACGCCGACCTTTACGGCCACATCGACATTTACGCCCACATCTTCTTCTACAGATACGTATACATATACCGCGACCAGGACCAGTACGCCGACCGTGACAGACACGTCAACCCTTACCATATTTACATTTACGTCCACGCCTACATACACCAACACTTCAACTGATACCGCGACAAAAACAGTCACACCCACGTATACCCCCACATATACCCCGACCGGGACTTATACGGAAACATCCACGCAGACAGACACTCCGACATTCACGGTGACAAAGACGGCAACTCAGACGGTGACTGAGACGAGTGTGAATACGGCTACTGATACGCCAACTTATACCCCCACGTTCACTGTAACCGCGACAGTCACAAAGACTATGACGCAGACATGCACGAAAACCCAGACGCCGACAGACACTAATACGCCTACGTTCACGTATACCCCCACATTTACATGCACATTTACGCTGACAGGCACGCCTACCAATACGCCGTCAGATACGGGCACATATTCACCGACCTGCACATATACCAATACTACCTCGCCCACTATAACTGTGACGCCCGTGCCTTTCCCATATATACTAAGTATAGAGGTTTATAATGAAGCAGGCGAAAAAGTAAAGTTCATAGTCCAGTCGCCCATATCAGGCGATGTGGGGGATATTGCCATGCTGTTGAACGGGATAACAACTACCGCGTTCAATCCGGATACTGGCAAGATCGAATTAAAGTTTACGGGCATACAGTCACCTGACCAGCAGGGCACCGGAGCTGACCACTCGATCAGTTTCTTCTGGGATGGAGCGTCTGACAGCGGACAGCAATTGAGCCCGGGATTATACTACATAAAGATAAGCACTACAGATACGTACGGCCATGTGAATACCCGCATAGAAAGCGTGCAGATACTAAAACTGGAGGAATACGTCAGGATAAATATATACAACTCCGCGGGCGAACTCGTGCGCAGGCTCCAGTCGCCGGATCTGACGGGCGCCAGCATAAGCCTGACTATGGATGACGTGGTACAGGTGGGCAAGAATTCGGCCCCTATAAACATAGGATACGCGGCGGGTTCTACAATTTCCTGGGACGGTTTGAACAGCCAGGGAAGGACAGTTGATTCGGGAGTATACGAGATAAGGGTGGAATTAAAAACAGGACAGAGTCTTAGCGTCATGGCTTCAAAATCAGTGACTGTATTGAACATGGGCGCCGGCGGAATAATAGCGGATGAAAAGATATACCCGAATCCGGTGATCGTCGCGGGCGATACAGCATCGCCGTTTGTAACAATAAAATGGCAGACAGCGTCAGCGGGCCCGGCAAAAATCCAGATATACACGATAACCGGCGAACTGGTAAAGAGCATAGATACAACGATTGCGGCGGGTATGGCCGGCATACAGTGGAACCTAAAATCCGCGAGCGGAGATCCGGCAGCGAGCGGTATGTATGTGGTGATAATACACCTTAAGAAAAATTCAGGCGAGAGCGAAGTGAAAAAATTAAAATTAGCGGTTGTAAATCTATTAATCCAATAAATGAACTTTAAACCGAAACCACCCGCCATGAAAATCCGTTTTGCCTTCGTCGTTGATTATTAACGCCCCATTATGATATTATGGTGCTGGCGGAAAAGTCATGCCATGTACCTGAGCTACTGCGAATGGTACATGGGCATGCCATGTACCTGAGCTACTGCGAATGGTACATGGCCTTAATGATAGGTCGTGTCCGGCACGAACTTTAATTTTTCCATGGATTTTGCGCCATGAACCACTCGCTGGGCTCGGGTTCATGGCAAGCTTATATTATATAGGGGGATCGCGCAAAGGCCATAGAAAAATTAAAGTCCGTACCGGACACGATAAAGAATTACATGGATTTATAGGGTTTTCCGACAGTATTATAATAACATCAAAGCTGATGGAGGTTTACATGGACAAATACCTGAAACAGCATGAAGAAAAGATAGCTTTAGCGCTGTTGGCCGGCGTCAAAGGTTTTGACTGGCAGAAGCTGAAAGAATACCACCTGACCCGTATCATGTTCATGCAGCATGAACGCATGATACACCTTATGGTTACCCTGGCATTCGCGATAATGCTTTTTATGACTTTGGGGATCATGTTCGCGTATCCGCGCGTGGAAATCCTCCTGATGCTCATTCTTTTAGGCGCGCTTTTGGTGCCTTATATATTTTACTATTATTCTCTTGAAAATGGCGTGCAGCGCTGGTATAAACTGGCTGATGAAATAGACTTAAAACTGCGGAAAAAGAAATCCTAAAGGAGTTGTCTGTGGCAAACTGGGGTACTGCTATCTCAATGAATGACACATACGCTGATATTTTCGGGGCGTTCATACAGATGTACAATGACGGGCTTGAAGCCGGGGAAATCACTGAAAAACTGATCGCCGGAAATCAGGACATCATAAATGACGGCGAAGAATGCAATAATTTCTGGTTCGCTCTCGCTAAAGCCCAGTGGGAATGCAGGGAGCTTGATCCTAAGGTTATGGAGCGAGTTAAAGTCATTATAGAATCAGGCGCGGATATTGAACTCTGGCAATTCCTAAAAGCGGATGAAGAGGAGATAGGGGAGCGGAAGGCGGTCCTGACGAGGTTTTACAGGGAACTTCAAACGGATAAGTTTAAAGCGAGGCCAAGGAAAAAGAAATAAACAAAACGTATTAAATATCCCGGTTAAAAATATATATTTTTACGCCTGTTTTGCCCTGATTTTAAAGGGACAAATGATTAATGACATTAAAATGCTTGAGATTTACAGCGTCCATTCTTACTGCTATAATTCCACTGAAGAGATAAAATCAAACCGGAGGTGGATTATGAAAAAGTTTCTGGCGCTGATTGTCCTGTTTAATCTTTCTTTCGGGATCGTGTTTGCTTTGGATATATATCATTCGGAACAGTTCTATACGGTAAAGATAGAAAACACCTGCGATATCAGCGGGGCCGGGTGTTTTAACCTCCTGGACAGGCTGGTAAAAGACGGAGTAATGGCTTTTTGTGTAAAAGACGTGCATAACGGCGTGCATAGGGTGCAGATAATGGCAGGCATGTACGATACAGTAACCGGGGCCAAAGACGCCGCAACTGATATAAGCGCGGCATATGGCGTGAAATGCGTGGTTGGAGAAACCTACGACCTTGCAACAACATCATATAAAAACAGATTTTCCGTGATAAACACCCCTGGCGGGATATGGCTCTGCGAAAACGGTAAATTCAGCAGGATATTTGATTATGGAAAAGGACTTGGCGGAATAACTGAAAGCGCGGACAATCCGGTTGATATCTCGCCTTCAGGCAATGAAATAGTGTTTTATTTCAAGGGCGAGATATATAAAATAAATTTGGAAACATGCAGGAATACGATACTTGTAAACAGCGCCATTAACGGAGCGGCCCTGGCAAGGTCATCGCCAAAATGGTCCTATGACGGCAAACATATAGCTTTCCTTGATAAACCAACCTGTACCAGCGGCACATGCCTTAAGGTAATAAACAGCGACGGATCGGATATTAAATTCATCCATGACAACCGCGGTAAAAAAGAAACCGTGCTGTCCTTTAAGTGGGACCCTGAAAAAGATGTGGTTTATTTTGTGGACCTGTCCGGTGAAAGGCGGGTGCCTGTCGGCGGGAAACTGCTTTTGGCGGGTCTGGATGGAAAAGAGAAAACAGTCATAGAGGCTGAAAAAGGAAGCGATGTTGACAGGCATTTCAGGATAGAAGACAATAAATTAATTTTCAGCAGGAACGCATATTCGCAGTTCGATTACGGCACGTATACATCAAAAGAACAGACGCTTGTTTTGAGCAGGTTGTAAACAGATCTGTTGGTTTTGACAGGCTGTTAGAAATAGTATTCAATTCTAATAAATTACTCGATTTTGGCAAATTTACTCCACAAGGATAACCCGTAGCTTTCAGTAACCAGTGTTACTAAAAACTTGACAAAATAATGAGGGGGTATAATGTTGTTATCTAAAAAGCAGGTAGTCCGCGAATAAAATAAACCTAATTTGGTTATAATAAAACATCCAGCTTTGCTGGACTTGAGTGCTGTCGCAAATCATTGCCTGAGGAGACAACATGAAATCAAAAACATTTATTATATCTGCGCTGATACTTTGTGCCGCGCTTGCAGTATCCTGTAAAAAGTCACCATCTGGGCCGGTACAGAGCGGCATGACCATAAAGGGGAACTTTACAGGCGGCGCGCACTCGCAGAATTTCAGCGCAATTAATTTTTTGGCTGCTCTGCTGGGCGAGAGCATGCTTTACGCGCTGGACCCGGGATTGGTCACAAAGGTGGCGGTTTTCAGCGGTACCAGGGGATACAATGTCTTCAACGTAACGAACGGGAGCTTCAACGCGTTTGCCATGGAGGGGGAGCCGGCTGGCTTGGTTTTTATCGGGGCGGCTGGGAATTACCTGGGCTATTTAAAGCTGGCTAACGGGCTTGATTCCATACCGGTTAATATGGCCGCTGACGGTGTAAAAACGATAGACCTTGCGACATTGACATCCTCGGGAAATATAGTCGAACCCGGGCATGACCCGATGGGCAGCGAGATACTGATGAGTTCGACGGACGTCAACTCATACGCGTTCAGCAACGGCGCTTTCGGGTCCTTGATGAAATCGCCCGACGTCGACGGCGACGGGGTGGTCGATGTGTTTAACGGCAATTATTACGCCTACGGATTCACGTATTCCGTAACGGGCGGCAGTTTCGAAGGCGGGCTTACAGCCGTGCCCGCGACAACTGTTACGGCCGGGAATTACAGGTTTGGAATAATGGCGTGGGAAAAGCAGAACCCTGATTATCCGGCTGAAGTGACTTTTCACGGCCCCGCAGGCTCGGGCATTGAAAACACGGTGAGTGATCTCAGGTTTCTGAACCATCACGAGGCCGGCGGCGATACATGCGGGTATATCTCGCCGTTTGTTGCAAGCCCGTCAATACCCCCAGCGGGCGTTTATACGGTTTCATACAAGACAAAGACGCTTACTTTTAACGTACCGGACCAGTCGGGCCTGTCGAAATACCTGGTATTGCCCGTGCTGACGTTCAAACTGAACGGGAACGGCACCATTAATAGTGTGTCATGGGAATACAGGCTGGCTGACGGCTCAGGTACAATAAACCCCATGACCATCATCGAGGATATAGACATCCAGTTTGGTAGCGCTCCTGGTCAGGTGCCTTATGTGTTTTATGATTCTCAGGTGCTGGCGCGGGATGCCACATCGCATACGCTTACTAACCAGACTATACTATGGAGTTCCGTTACACAGGTAGGCACGGGGTATCACGATATCTTCGGGAATCATATTGATGTCGGGTGGGATAAGGGGGTGAGCGCAACACAAACCGCAGTAGAGGGGGCAATACAAACCGCAGTAGCCGCGGTGGCAACGCAAACCGCAGTAGTGAGGAACGCAACACAAACCGCAGTAGCCGTGGTGGCAACGCAAACCGCAGTAGCCGTGGTGAACGCAACACAAACCGCAGTAGCCGTGGTGGCAACACAAACCGCAGTAGCCGCGGTGGCAACGCAAACCGCAGTAGCAGTCTCAATTCAGACTGCTGTAATTGCTATTCAGACTGCTGTAATTGCTGTAATTTCCGTACCCGGCGGAACATATACCCAGACAGACGGAACAAGCAGTTTCAGTCACACAATTTCAACTTTTAAAATGGGAAAGTATCAAGTGACGTATAATTTGTGTAACGCGGTGTACCAGTGGGCTGTTGCCAACGGTTACAGTTTTGCCAATGCGGGTGCGGGCAGCGGGGATATGCCGGTAATAATGGTGAACTGGCGGGATGTTATAGTGTGGTGTAATGCATATAGTCAGGAGGCAGGGTTGACACCCTGCTATACATACGCAAGTGCAGTGATAAAGGATTCAACAAATGTAATAGCTTGTGATAATGCGGTTTGTGCATGGACAAATAACGGATACAGATTGCCTTCAGAAGGTGAATATCAATATGCGGCAAGTTATATAGACGGGTTAAGCTGGACGCCGTATAACTATGCCAGCGGCGCGACAGCGGACTATACCAATGCAGCGGCAACCGGGCTTGTAGCGTGGTATAGTGCAAATTGTAGTAGTACGCAGGCAGTAGGCGGAAAAACAGCAAATGCGCTGGGTATTTATGATATGTCGGGCAATGTATGGGAATGGTGTTGGGATTGGTATGGAACTTATCCAGGTACATCTACAGACTATAGAGGCCCTGGGAGCGGTTCCTACCGGGTGATACGGGGCGGCATCTTCTACAGCTTTGCGGATAGCCTGCAGGTGGGCTACCGGAGCTACGCGAGCCCCCTCGACGGCTTCCGCTTTGCTAGGACCAATTAACATTTTGGATTTTTATCCAGCTTTGCTGGAGGGAGAAGATTATATAATTATATGAGTGGTGCTCCACCCTTTTTACATTTTTGAAATGTTTTTTTTGTGTGTTCGTTTGTGTGTTTATTTTGCCCTGCGTGGTTGCCGAAGGCAAGGTACTCCGCTGACGCCGTCGGCCATAGCCTATGGCGTCGGACGAAGTTTCGTCCCTCAAAAGCGAAAGCGGAAGGCCGCAGGGAATTTTTTTGATTTAAAACAGTATAATTTGGATTAGGATTGTTGGATTTTACTTATTCAGGTAAATTTGCCAAAGTCGAGTAAATTACCAATTCAACTATAAACAAATCCTTTATCGTAAAAGCAATTCCACCCCAATTATTATTACCTTAAATTAACCAATAAAAAACTTTAATTTAACCCGCAGTCATCTCATTTTAATAAGTTAGGTTTCACGCACTCTATAAACCCTCTTAAAAATAAAGCGTTTTATATATACTCCTATGTGGAAAATAGCTAAAAACTTATTGACAGTGGGAGACATGGGGCGTAAAATGTAGAAAAGTGGGATAAAGTGGCAGATTAGGGCATGAAAAGGGAAGAGGAAGTGTTGGTTTGGCATAAGTTTATATATAAATATACATATAGGAGATGAAAATGGTAATCAAAACAGGTTTTGTCGGTAAGTACCAGCACAATCTTGACGACAAAAACAGGGTTTCGCTTCCTGCCAAGATAAAGAAATATATCGAGGAAGTGGCGAGTTCCCCTGAGTTTGGCGGCCGTATCATGCTCACAAAAGGGCCGGATAACTGCATTGAGGGTTTCATGGTCGGCGACTGGCAGACTATGGCTGAAAAAGTAAAGACGAACATGAGTTTTAAAAGAAACCCGGAGGACGAGGAACTCGAAGAGATAGCCATGAACGCGGACCAGGTAACCATAGATAAAAGCGGCAGGATCATGATCAATGCGGAACTTAAAAAGCATGCGGAACTCGGCAAGAGCGCGGTTTTTGTGGGGGCGATAGACAGGTTCCGCATCTGGAACCCCGACAAACTGGCTGAAAAATATAACGGGAGGTAAGTAATGGGGCTTAAAACAGAGAGCAAGAAAGTTGTGGTGCTGATCTTAAAGGGAAACATAGACATTGAGGACATGCTGGCCTTAAAGGGCATAGTAAGCACCTTTATTGAAAAGGAGAACTTTTACTTCATTCTCGATTTTTCCGGGGTGGACCACGTCAATGTATCGGGTATTGAGTACTTAAACGAGCGCAAGGAACGGGCGCGTACCATGGGCGGCGACCTGAAAATAATAGGCTCTTCGGATTATGTCAAGAACCTGTTCCTATATGCAGGGTACTGGGGCGAGTTTGATTTTTTCGGGGCTGAAGACGAAGCCATCAGGTCCTTTGAACACCTCATATGAGTTTTGAGCACAAAAGCGTTCTTTTAAAAGAAACACTCGCTCTTTTAAATGCCGGTTCCTCAAACGGAATATACGTGGATGCCACCCTGGGGTTAGGCGGGCACTCGGCGGAAATACTTAGAGCGCTCGGGCCCGACGGACGGCTTATCGGTATTGACTGCGACCGGAGAAACCTGGAACAGGCGGCGGCTTTTATCAGGAAAACTCCCGGCCATGAAAGGTTTACGCCGGTTAAGGGGAATTTCAGGGACCTGGATGTTATCCTTGCGGACCTGAACATAAGTGAAATTGACGGAATAATATATGACCTGGGAGTTTCAAGCGCGCACTTTGACGACGGCTTAAGGGGGTTTAGTTTTTCAAAGGAGGCCCCGCTTGACATGAGGCTGGACGCTGAAAGCGCATTAACTGCAGCCGATGTGGTAAACAATTACAGGGCCGCGGACTTGGAGCGTGTTATCAGGGAGTACGGGGAGGAATACAAGTACAGGAAGATCGCGGACTACATAATAAAGAACAGGCCCATAACAACCACTACGCAGCTGGCTGGGATCATAGCAAACGCGAAACGCGGGATGAAAGAGAAAATAAACCCGGCAACAAAAGTCTTTCAGGCGATCAGGATCGAAGTGAACGATGAACTGGGCGCCTTGAAAATCTCGCTTGAGAAGTCGCTTAAGGCCCTAAACCCGGGCGGAAGGGTGGTTGTGATATCCTTTCACTCGCTGGAAGACAGGATAGTAAAAAGGTTCTTTGCCTCTGAAAGCACTGACTGCGTATGCGAGAACAAAAGGCTTGAGTGCGCCTGCGGGCATAAACAGTCGATAAACCTTCTGACAAAGAAAGCACTGACGCCGCAGGAGGAAGAAACAGTTTTAAATCCCAGGGCCAGAAGCGCGAAGCTCAGGGCCGCGGAAAAAATCTAAGGAGAACCTGGTTTGAGCGCGAGCAAAAAGTTCTTAAGAATGATGAATCCTATGAACAGCTCCGGCCATAATAACCACGACGGCATCATGGTTAAGATGGTCATAGTGTTTGCGGCTCTTTTCATAAGCCTGTGGTTCTCAAACCAGACAGGGGTCAGGCTTAGCTCGGAGATAAACTCTCTGGAAAAGGAACGGGATATGCTAAAAACCAGGTCAAAAAAACTGGAGATAAACATGACGTCCATGATATCCGGCGAGAAACTGGCTGAGGCGGCGAAAAAAATGTACGGGTTCAAACAGCCGTCAAACGGGCAGGTCATAGTGGTTCAGAGTAAAAGCGGATTTTTCGGCGGGGAGTCCAATATTTTTTCAAGCGTGTTAAACAGGGAAAATTAGGGCATTATTCCATCATATGTAAAAGGCAAAACGGAGGCTTTAAGGAAATGGCAACAAACGAAGGGCAGGGCATAAACAGGCGCATAGAGTTCGTTTATTTCGTATTCATCATAGTGCTGGCCGTATTTGTCGTGAGGCTGTTTTTTATGCAGGTCATACAGTATTCTTTTTATAAGAACCATGCTGAAAGCCAGCAATCGGAAACCATAAAGCAGCAGATAGGAAGGGGCACCATATACACCTCGGATAATAAAAAGGCGGCCGTGTCGGTCAAGACATTTGCCATAAGCGTGAATCCCGGACAGGTTAAGAACAGGGCGGCAGCCGCGGATTACCTTTCAAAACAACTCGGCATTTCCAGCGCCGGGATATTAAGCAAACTTGCCCTGAAAAAGAAATTCGTGTACCTCGCGAGAAAAGTTGATTCCGAAAAAGCCGAAATTATACTTGCGCGCGACCTGCCGGGGATATCCATGGAAGCCGAGGAAAAAAGATATTACCCGCTGCATGAAACCGGAGCGCAGCTGGTGGGGTTTACGGGGCTTGATAATACCGGCCTTGAGGGCATAGAACAGTCATTTGAAAAATATTTGCGCGGGAAAATGGGCTCCATCCTGGTCAGGAAAGACGCGAAAGGAAGGCCCATCCTTACTGATGCGGTGAATGTCAAAAAAGCAGAAGCAGGGGCGGACCTGTACCTGACCATAGATTCAAATATACAGTACTACGCCCAGCAGGAACTGAAAAATGCCGTGGAAAAATACAAGGGCAAAACAGGCATGCTCATATCCATGAACCCGAACACGGGCGCGATCTACGCCATGGCGGATTACCCGTCTTTTGACCCGAATGATTTTGATAAATACCCGGCGGAAACAAGGAAAAACAGGGTCGTAACAGACGTGTTTGAACCGGGTTCAACATTCAAGATATTTACGATGTCGGCTGTTTTAAAGGACAGGCCGGCGGTATATGACGAAAAAGTGCATTGCGGCGACGGAAAGATGATGTTTTTCGACAAGTATGTGCATGACCATGAAAAGCACGGGTGGCTGACCGTGCCTGAAGTCATTAAATATTCCTCCAACATAGGCATGGTTGAACTCGCATTAAGGCTAAAGCCGGAAAAACTTTATGAAGAGTATGCAAAGTACGGTTTCGGAAGATCCACGGGCACCGACCTTCCGGGGGAAGTGCCGGGTAAACTTAAGCCATGCGCGCAGTGGGACAACGCGACATTAAGCGCGATTCCCTACGGGCAGGAAGTCGCCGTGACCGCCGTGCAGCTGATCAGGGCATACGCGGCGATCGCGAACGGCGGTTATCTTGTGAACCCGTACGTTGTTGAAAAGATAAAAAAGAACGGTAATACCATATATGAAAACAGGTCCGGAAACGGCGCAAAGGCTGTGGACAATGCAACGAGGAGCAAGCTCGTGGATATGCTGAAAATGGTGGTTGAAAAAGACGGCACGGGAAAAAAAGCGGCCATAGCCGGTTATAACGTGGCAGGCAAAACAGGAACGGCGCAGAAGCATAATCCCAAAGGCAAGGGATATCTCCCCGGCAAGTATGTATGCTCGTTCATAGGTTTTTTTCCTGCTGATAAACCCGAGGTTGTCACCCTGGTCATAGTGGACGAGCCTTCGGAAATATGGGCTTTTGGCGGCGACGTGGCGGCGCCGGCTTTTAAGAGCCTGTCCAACACAATGATATCTTCCATGCACATACTGCCTGACGGCACGCAGGAGAAAATACAGACAGCGGATAAAACGGAAAAAGCCGCTGTCCAAAAACTGCCTGATTTTTATATGAAACAGTACACGGAAGCAAAGAGATTCCTGTCGGAGAATGATATAAAATACGAACGCATAGGGTTCGGGAAAATAGTCATAAAACAAAAACCCGAGCCGAGAAAGACAGTGCAGCCGAGCGAAGTGGTTTCGGTTTACTTAGGCGACGTCGGCAAGAACAAGGAGATAAGGATATACATGCCCGATGTCAGGGGATTTTCCATACGCAAGGCCATGGAAGTGCTTTCCATGTACGGGCTTAAAGCCAAATGCTCGGGAAGCGGGCTGGCAATCGCCCAGGAACCAAAACCCGGAGTGGCCCTTAAAGCCGGGGCCGAATGCAGGATAAACTTTGAGATAAAGGATGGGGCGCTTTGAAACCAATGAAGCTTGCGCAATTGCTCGCGGTCGCGCCGGGATGGAAACTATTGCAGGGCGATATAGACTTAAAAGTCAAAGGCGTGGCTGAAACAGCATCCACGCTTAAAAAGGGTGAGATATTCATATGCGTCAAGGGCTACGCAAAAGACGGGCATGATTTTGCCAAAGAAGCCGTAAAAAGAGGGGCTGTGGCCCTTATAGTGGAAAGGCCCGTGGATGCGGGCGGAAAAACAACCGTTATCCGGGTGCCCGACTCAAAGGCTGCGATGTTTGCAATAACCGACCTGTTTTACGCGGATGCGAAAAAGAAGCTGAAGATAATCGGTGTTACCGGGACCAAAGGCAAGACCACGGTCACTTATCTCGTGGAGGCCATCTTAAAGGAAAAACATAAAAAAGACTGTGCTGTTCTCGGGACCATAGGGTTTAAGATAGGCAGGAAAATCTATAAAGCCGATAACACGACGCCGTCAAACATAACAATACACAGGCTTTTGGCCGAGGCCGCGGATAAAGGCATAAAATACGCCATCATAGAGTCTTCCTCACACGCGCTTGACCAGGGAAGGCTGAAAAATATCAGTTTTGACGCTGCGGTCATGACAAATGTAACGAGGGATCATTTTGATTACCACGGAAATTTCAGGAATTACCTGGCGGCAAAACTTATCATCGTGAAGGAGAACCTGAAAAAAGGCGGCCTGCTCGCGGTAAATGCGGACTCAAAAGGGGCAAAAGAATTCATAAAAGCGGGGCAATCAAAAAAAGCGGAAATAATCAGGTACGCGGTAAAAAACAAGGCCGAAATTTCACTTTTGAAACACAAGCTTGACATAGACGGAATGAATTTTGAATTAATGGTGCAAAAGCGCGTAAGGGCTTTCTTTACCAGCATTCTGGTGGGCCAGCATAATATATATAATATAATGGCGGCAATAGCCGCGACATCGCGCATGGTGGATATAAAAAGCGCGGTTATGGCGATTAAAAAATTTACCACGGTCAAAGGCAGGCTGGATAAAATATACAGCAATGAATTCAATGTGATCGTGGATTTCGCGCATACACCGGACTCTTTGGAACAGATACTCCGCACGCTTAACGAACTGAAAAAGGGCAGGATAATAACTGTTTTTGGGGCTGGCGGGGAAAGGGACCGCGGAAAAAGGCCCATGATGGGGGCCGCGGTGGAAAAATATGCCGACCTCATGATAGTGACTTCCGACAATCCCAGGTCCGAGGACCCGGCTTCTATCATCACGGAAGTGATGGCCGGCGTAAAGAATAAAGATAAGGCGCTTATGGCAGTGGACAGGGGCGAAGCCATAAGGATGGCGGTTAAAGCCGCAAAAAAAGATGACATCATACTTCTGGCGGGAAAAGGCCATGAAGAATACCAGATAATAGGCGATACAAAGTTTGATTTTAACGACGCGAAAGAAGCGCTTAAAGCGATAAAGGAATTAAGATGAAGCTTAAACTTAAAGAGCTGTTTACGCTGTTCAATAAAAAGTCAAATGCGGCGGACCTATCTATAACCGGAATAACCGCGGATTCAAGGTCCGTTAAAAAAGGGAATATTTTTTTCGCCCTTATAGCCGACAATGACGGCCATAAATATGCGGCAGACGCCATCAAGGCCGGGGCGATCGCCGCGGTGGTGCAAAAAGAAATACCGGGTGTTGATGATGAAAAACTGGTTAAAGTTACCGACACAAAAGATGCTCTTTTAAAGCTGGCGGCATACTATTTTAAAAAGTTTAAAAAGTTAAAGGTTGCGGCAGTCACCGGCAGCAACGGCAAGACCACGACCAAGGAACTGTTAGCCGCCATTTTGCGCGCCAGATACAGGGTGCACAAGAGCGAAAAGAGCTTTAATAACTATCTCGGGCTGCCGCTTACTATTTTTGGCCTGGACAGCGGGCATGAAATACTCGTGCTGGAGATAGGCATGAACCACTCAGGTGAGATAAAAAAGCTTGTGTCTGCGGTCAAACTTGACGCGGCCGTAATAACCAACATAGGCAGGGCGCACATAGGGAATTTTGACGGCAAAGAAGCCGGGATAGCCAAAGCAAAGGCCGAAATAATGGAAGGGGTTAAAAAAGGCGGCGCAATAATACTGAACAATGAGGACAGGTTTTATAAATTCCTGAGAAAAAAAGCCGCTGCCAAAAAGCTTAAGGCGCTGGCCTTCGGGACCGGCTGTAAAGCCGATACGAGGATCGAAAAATACGCGTTAACGGGGCGGGGTTCCGAGTTTAAGGTGCGGGGAATAAGCGGGAACATAAAAATGAAATTAAAAGGGCTTCATAACATATACAATGCCGCGGCCGCAATAACAGCGGCAAAGTTTTTCGGCATAAGCGGGGCAAATATAAAAAAGGCCCTTTCAAAGTTTGAAATGGAAGGTTTCATGAGGTTTGAAGAAGTAAAGCTGAAAAACGGGATAACGGTCATAAACGACTGTTACAACGCGAACCCGGATTCCTTCGCGGCTTCGATAGAAACGCTTAAAAAAGCCGGGTACCGGGACCTGGTCGTGCTCATGGGCGAAATGCTGGAATTGGGACCGTTTGCGGCAGCTCTGCACGAGGAAGTGGGCGCGATGTTTGCCGGGCTTGATATAAAAAAGTTTTTCATATACGGAGGAAACTCCACCAATGTGGAGCGCGGATACAAAAAAACAGCGCAAACTTATGACGACAGGGAAAAGTTAAAGGCCGACCTGAGATCATTTGTCAAACCCGGGGATACGGTCTTTGTAAAAGGGTCCCGCGGGAATAAACTTGAGGAAATAATAAGCTCTTTGGGCTGAAAGGTTAAAATTAAAAGTTAACGGAGGCATTAATGTTCTACCATTTGGTTTATCCGCTTCATGTTTTGTATTCGTTCTTAAACGTATTCAGGTATATAACAGTGAGGGCCGCTTTTGCGGCCATTACTGCTTTTGCAATAAGCCTGCTCATAGGCAAAGCAATGATAGCAATGCTCAGAAAAATGTCGGTGACGCAGGTCATACGCGAAGACGGGCCGAAGGAACACTTGAAGAAAAAGGGCACGCCCACCATGGGCGGGCTCATTATGCTGGCCGCCTTTTTAGGCTCCATGTTGTTATGGGGCAGGTTCGACAACAATTATACATATATTGTCCTGTTTGCCGCAGTATGGTTTGCGCTGATAGGGTTCCTGGATGATTATCTTAAGCTTAAAGTTGGGACAAAGGGCCTCTCCGCTGGATGGAAGCTCCTCATGCAGTTCGCGGGCGCTTTCGCGGTTGTTGCCATGTACCTGACATTTACGGACAAGACTTTTGCGTACACAACCTTTTTGAACATACCTTTCATTAAGAACCCGGTCGACATGCCTGTATGGCTGTACATTGTATTTACCATGCTCATAATAGCGGGATGGTCAAATGCCGTAAATTTCACGGACGGCATGGACGGGCTCGCGTCGGGCCTGTCGCTTTTTGTTTTTGCCACGTTTGTTGTCATGTCGTACATGATAGGGAACATAAAAATGAGCGAATACCTGCTTATCATGCACGTGGCAAAAGCAGCCGAGGTCACTGTCATATGCGCGGCGTTCACCGGGGCCATACTCGGGTTCCTGTGGTTTAACACATACCCGGCAGAGGTGTTCATGGGGGACATAGGCGCGCTCATGCTCGGCGGAGTTATAGGCACCATAGCCGTGCTTATAAAACAGGAACTTCTGCTTCTGATCGTGGGGGTAATATTCGTGGCCGAGGTGGCGTCCGTGATCCTCCAGGTGTGTTCTTTCAAACTGACCGGCAAAAGGATATTTAAGATGGCGCCGCTGCACCACCATTTTCAGCTTAAAGGGACCTCCGAACCCAAGATTATAATCAGATTCTGGATCGCGGCTTTAATAGTGCTTTTATTTACATTAAGCACGCTCAAACTGAGGTGACACATGCTGGATATTGACGGAAAAACAATACTCATACTCGGGGCGGGAAAAAGCGGCATATCGGCCGCCAGGTTCCTTCTCACGCGCCGGGTAAAAAAGATAATTTTAAGCGATTCCAAGCCTGAGGCTAAATTCGACCAGGAAGCGCTTGACCTGAAAAAAAGCGGGGTAGTGCTTGAACCGGACGGGCATAAAGACGAGTCTTTTCTGGAGGCTGACATAATAATAGTAAGCCCGGGGGTGCCCATACAGCCCAAGTGGCGCGAGGTTGCCGCCAGAAATAACAAACTGCTGATGGGGGATGTGGAGTTTGCCAGCCAGTTTACCACCGCAAAGATCATAGCGATAACCGGGACCAACGGAAAGACAACGGTTACAACGCTGATATACGAAATATTCAGGGCCCAGCTGGGGGATAAGGTCGAACTTGCCGGAAACATAGGCATACCTTTCTGCGATATGCTTATGGAAGGCAAAAAGCCGGAGTATGTGGTGCTGGAGCTTTCAAGCTTTCAGCTTGAGGCTATCAGGGATTTTAAGCCTTTAGTCTCAATAATCCTTAATGTAACCGACGACCATCAGGACAGGTACCTGAATATGCAGGAATACGCCATGGCAAAAGCGAATATTTTCAGGAACCAGTCCCCAAGCGACCACCTGATATTGAATACAGAGGATAAGCTCACCAACATAATGAGCTCCATGGCCTCTCCGGCCAAGCATTATTTTTCAGCATACAGGGAACTGGAAAACGGGTATTACTTTAAGGACGGCAGTTTTATAAAAAGCATAAACGGCAGGAAAGAAGAACTTTTTAAAGCCGCGGATATAAAGCTTATAGGAAAGCATAATTATGAAAATGTCCTGTCCTGCGTGATAACCGCGGATATCGTGAAACTGGATATGGCAAAAGCGGTCGATACCATAAAAAATTTCACCGGGCTTCACCACAGGATAGAGTTTGTGGCGGAAGTGAAGGGCGTGAAATACTATGATGATTCAAAAGGCACAAACGTGGATGCCGTATTAAAGGCTGTTGATACGTTCAAGGAAGACATGGCGCTGATACTCGGAGGCAGGGAAAAAGGCACTGATTTTTCGCCGCTGTACGATACTCTTCCGACAAACGTAAAGCTTATAGTCGCCCTCGGCGAGAACAGGGAAAAGATCAAAGGCATATTTTCATCAAAGGTGGAGGTTTTGACGTCGGAAACCATGGAGGACGCGGTGGATAAGTGTTTCAAAGCGCAGGGAATAAAAGTGGTGCTGCTGTCCCCGGCCTGCGCGAGTTTTGACCTGTTCAAGAGCTACGCGCACAGGGGGGACGAGTTTAAAAAGTATGTGTTAAAGGCGGCGCAAAAATGATGAAAACCGCTTCGGGAGAAAGGATGGACTACACTCTATTTATGGCCTGTATGGCCCTGACACTGTTCGGCTTGCTCATGGTATACTCGGCAAGCCCGGTATTGGCTTACGAGGAACACGGTGACAGCGCGTATTATTTTAAAAAACAGGTTCTTTTCGCTATCATAGGGCTTGCCGCGGGGTTTTATTTCTTCAAAAGAAGCAGTGCGGACCTCAAAAGGTTCATGATGCCCGGACTTATCCTGTCGATCGTCCTTTTATTCGCCGTACACATCCCCCACATAGGGCGCGGAAGCAGGTGGATCAATCTCGGTCCCCTTTCTTTCCAGCCGTTTGAACTGGTAAAGATATTTTATGTCATATATCTTTCGGATATCTTTTCGAACGATTCTTATCCATTTTCCAGGAAACTTGCCAGGTCGGCCGGCGTGACCGCGGCGATCGCGCTCGGTCTCGTGCTTCAAAAAGATCTGGGCGCCACAGTAATCATAATGATGATATACATGGCCATGCTGCTGATCGCGGGAGTAAATATATGGATATTCGCGGGCTTGATCGCGGCTGCGGCTATGGCCGTAGTGGTACTGATAAAGATCGAACCCTACAGGATAAAAAGGATCATGGTGTTTTTAAACCCGTGGAGCGATTATTACGGGGCGGGCTGGCAGACCATACAGTCCCTGATAGCGGTGGGTTCAGGCGGGATATTCGGAGTGGGTTTCTCGAACAGCCAGCAGAAATATTTATATCTTCCGGCGCCGCATACGGATTACATATTCTCCATAATAGGGGAAGAGTGGGGCCTGATCGGCTCCACAGTTGTGCTGGCGGGATTTTTCATGGTCCTGTCCCGCGGCGTATTTATCGCCATAAACGTACAGGATAAATTCAACAAATTCATGGCAGTGGGCCTGACCCTTGTCATAATCACGCAGGTGTGCATAAATGTGGGCGTCGCGACCGGGGTCATGCCGTCAAAGGGCACGACGCTGCCTTTTTTGAGCTACGGAGGCTCATCGCTGTTGGTTGCGTGCGTGGCCATGGGAATGCTTTTGTCAATTTCAAAGTCGGCATACGGGAAAGCCAAATGAGGGTCTTATTTGCATGCGGCGGCACCGGAGGGCACATATACCCGGCTATTGCCATGGCTGAAGAACTGTTAAGGCGGGATAAAAAAGCTCCGGTGCTTTTTACAGGCGGAATAAAAGGCATGGAAAAGGAAATAATAACAAAAAGAGGCTTTGATTTTGCGGGTGTTAACGCCAGGCCATTTATAAGGAAATTTACGTTCAGGAACGTAATAAATTTTTTTTGGGTGATCAGGTCGTTCTTTGAAGCAGCCGTAATAATAAAGGATTTTAACCCGGACACTGTGATAGGCACAGGCGGGTTTGCTTCGTACCCGGCGGTTTTTATGGCGTCTTTGGCAGGCAGGAAGACGCTGATACATGAGCCGAATGTCGTGCCGGGCGCCGCGAACAAAATGCTGTCTTATTTTGTGACGCGCATAACGGCCGGTTTTGAAGAAACAGTGAAATATTTTCCGGCAGGCAAGACAACAGTTACAGGCAATCCAATAAGGGAAAGCCTGCTTAAGAACAGGAAAAAGGAAGGCTTAAAAAAATTCGGCCTGAGATCCGGCAAAAAAACAGTGCTCATAATGCCGGGTTCCAGGGCGGCGCAAAGCATAAACAGGATATTTATGGATGTGCTGCCGCGCGCGGCAAAAGAGATCAAAGGGACCCAGTTCATATGGATGACGGGAAACGATGATTATGAGGCTGCTGTGAAAAAAACGGCTGAAAACAGCAAGGTAAAGTGCAGCGTGGTCAGGTTCATAGACGATGCGGGGCTGGCTTACTGCGTGGCTGACGCAGGGGTGCTAAGGGCAGGGGCGGGAACGCTGACAGAACTGGAGGCAGTTGGTCTGCCTTCGCTGCTTGTTCCTTACCCGCACGCGACAGGCAACCACCAGGAAAAGAACGCGGAGGCGTTTAAAGATTCCGGCGCGGCCATAGTCATAAAAGACAGCGATCTTAACGCCGATGTATTCATAGGATCGGTTAATAAGCTTTTGGAAAGCAAAACAAACGAAGTGATGAAAAAAAAACTGAAAAAGATGTACCGCGGACACAGCGCGGAGAAAATAATAGAAATAGCCTTAGGTTAAAATATATTTAGGAGATGAAACATGTTAAAAGAGGTAAAGAACCTTCATTTCATAGGCATAGGCGGTTCAGGCATGAACGGCCTTGCGGAGATATTTATAAACCTGGGGTACAAAGTGACCGGCTCCGACATGAAGGAGTCTGAAAATACCATGCGAATCAGGAACATAGGCGGAAAAGTATTCATAGGGCATGACGCAAAGAACGTAAAAGACGCGGACATAGCCATATATTCAAATGCCGTGCCTGAAACAAACCCGGAGATAGTAAGAGCCAGAAATATGAAAATACCCGTGATACCAAGGGCGGTCATGCTCGACGAAGTATTAAGGTTAAAGTACGGCATAGCCATAGCCGGTTCGCACGGAAAAACAACGACCACATCCATGCTGGCCACCATGTTTATGGAAGCCAAACTTGACCCGACCTATATTGTGGGCGGAGTGGTGAAAACGGGCGGGGTGCACGCCAGGGCAGGCAAGGGAAGGTATGTCATAGTCGAAGCCTGCGAAGCGTTCGGTTCATTTTTGCACTTAAACCCGGTCATAGTAGGCGTGACAAACATTGACAATGACCATATGGATTATTACAAGAAAATGGATGCCCTTAAAGAGGCATTTGTGAACTTCATAAATAAAGTTCCTTTTTACGGGGTTGCATACTTAAACGGCGATGATGAAAATATAAAGTCGATCAGGGATGAGATATTCGTAAGGAAAGTGTATTTTGGATTTGACAGGTCAAACGACATATACGCTTACAACGTGCATTTTAAGGGGTTCAAGCAGCGCTTTTCCGTCATCTACCGGGGCAAAAAGCTGGGTGTTTTTGAGCTTAATATACCGGGAAGGCATAACGTGCAGAACTCGCTCATGGCCATAGCGATAGCGTTCGATACGGGCATAAAAACAGCCGTGATAAAAAAGGGCCTGCAGAGGTTCCATAACGTAAAGAGGCGGTTTAACATATTCAAGATGAAGAATTTCATCCTCATAGATGATTATGCGCATCATCCGGTGGAGGTCATGAAAGTCCTGGAAACCGGAAAAGAAATGGCAAAGGGAAGGGTAATAGCCGTTTTTCAGCCGCATCTTTTCTCAAGGACACAGCAGCTGTTCAGGGAGTTTGCAAAATCTTTGAGTATAGCCGATATGGCCATACTGGATAAAATATACCCGGCGAGGGAAGCGCCCATCGCGGGCGTGACATCGGCCATGATAACCGACGCTATGAAGGAAACAGGCAGCAAGCAGGCTTTTTATGAGACAGAGTGGGGGGCCATATCGGAGCGCCTGCGCAGGACGGTTAAAAAAGGCGACATGGTATTTTTAATGGGCGCGGGCAACATAAATGAATTAAGAAATGAGATTGAAAAGTGGGCAAAGTAGGCGGTTTTTACGGAAAATTAAGAGAGGCCGGGATAGAATTTTACAATAATTTTATCATAAAGGATAAGACGAGTTTTAAGATAGGCGGCAGTGTTGAATGCTATTTGACAGTTAAAAATACTGGGGAACTGACGATCGCGGTTAAAAGCGCCCGCAAATGGAAGAAAGAGCTCTTTATTATGGGAAATCTTTCAAATGTCCTGGTTACGGACAGGAAAATAAGGAAAGTATTTGTGGAGCTTAAAGGCGGATTTGAGGAAATAAAAGCCAAAGGCAAAACAAGCGTGTACGCCGGCGCGGGAATAAAAATCAGCGTCATGCTCGGCTGGCTCATGAAGCATGGCTTGGGCTCCCTGGAATTTTTAGCCGGCATACCCGGCAAGCTCGGCGGGGCGGTTTACATGAACGCCGGGGCATATGGCAAAGGCATAGGTTCATACATAAGCAGGGTTTACTTTACGGATAAAAAGGGAAACTGCGGAATAATAGAGAACGGCAGGGAGGCATTTTCCTACAGACATTCGATATTCCAGGACAACGGATTCATAATCACGGGAGTTGAACTGAAACTTAAGAAAAGGCCCGTGGAAGATATCAGGAAAGAAATGGCATCATTAATAAAGATAAGGCATTCAAAGCACCCGTGGAACGCATACTGTGCGGGGAGCTTTTTTAAGAACGACAGGAACTACACGGCCGGAAAACTGATAGAAGAAGCGGGATTAAAGGGATTAACGTGCGGAAAAGCGGAAGTATCAAGGATGCACGCAAACTTCCTGATAAATAAAGGCGGCGCAAAGTTTAAGGACGTGGTTAAGCTTGCAAACCTGGTAAAGAAGGCTGTTTACAGGAAATTCGGTATACAACTGGAAGAGGAAGTAAAGTACGTTAATTGAAAAAAAAGGAGCCTTAAACAATGAAAAAGAAGCCCCGCATAGGCGTTATCATGGGCGGGCTGTCGTCAGAGCGGGAAATATCGCTTAAATCCGGCGCGGCCATAGTGAAGGAACTTGCCGGCCGCGGCGAAAACGCGGTGGCGATAGACCTTGACACAAGGAGCACTGATAAGATAGTCAGGGCGAAAATAGATGTCGCGGTTATTGCCCTGCACGGCACGTACGGCGAGGACGGGGCCATACAGGGAATACTTGAGTTCCTGAAAATACCATACACAGGCAGCGGCATAATGGCCGCGGCAGTGGGCATGAATAAGATAATGACAAAGAAGATAATAACTTTCTACGGCATATCAACGGCTGCGTGGCAGATAATGGACAAAAAAACGGAGCTAAAAGGCCTTAAGATAAAGTTCCCGGTTGTGTTCAAGCCGGAAGCCGAGGGGTCGTCGGTCGGCGTTTACATAGTGAAGGATAAAAAAGAGGCGTATGATCTATTTCCCAGGACAAGGAAATACGGCAGGGTACTCGTTGAAGAATACATTAAAGGCACGGAAATATCAGTGCCCGTGTTCCTTGATAAAACCCTTCCCATAATAGAAATAGTGCCGGCCAACGAGTTCTATGATTACGAGTCAAAATACACGGCAGGCATGTCGCAGCATATAATACCCGCGAGGTTAACCGCGGCTGAAACCAAGCTTGCCGGTAAAACCGCGCTCATGGTGCACCGGGCCCTGGAATGCAGGGACTACTCGAGGGTGGATATGATAGTAAGAAAAGGAAAAGTCTATGTGATCGAGATAAATACGCATCCGGGCATGACGGCACTGAGTCTTTTTCCGGATTCGGCCCGGAAAGCGGGATTAAGTTTTTACGATTTGATAATGTCGCTTGTAAAAAAAGCAATGGAGAGACGCGGATGAAAAGTTTCGGAACAAGGTATGTGGCAAGGAACACCAGGACAGTTGCGCTGCCTTCTGATTTCAGGCACCTGACGATCATAATCAGGAAAATCCTGATATGGGCCGCGCTTCTCGGGATCTTTGCAGTGAGCGTGAACATGCTTGTAAAAACCGTGGTTTCAAAGGCCGCAACCATGAAATTTGATATTAAATTGGCGGGCATAAAACTGCCTGAAATGTCGTTTTTTTCCGGGGATAAATACCTGATAGAGGACGATGGACGCGATTATGTCGTGGGTTCCGGCGGGAAAACCAGACCTGCGGGCCCCGATGCGGGCGGGAAATACCTGGTCCGGCTTATCGGGATATCCGTCAATGAAAAAAGGGAAGAGTACCTGAAATTATACAAACAGGCGCTCGCAATTGACAGAAAATACCTGGCTGAGGCCTCGGATATAAATTTAAAGAACCCGAAAAACATAATCATGATAACCGCGGACGGCGGGACGGTTTATTTCGGGGATTCGATCACCAGGGACAAGCTGGAGAATTTTTCGGCCGCTCTGGATAAAATGAAAGAAACAGGGAGAAGATTTAAGACCATGAACCTGTTATATAAGGACATGGTAATAATTAAATAAAAGGAGAGCCAGACATGCAGCAAAACGACGGTAATTTAATCGCGGCTGTTGACATCGGGACGACCAAAGTGTGTACGGTCATCGCTGAAGTCCATGACCAGGAAATAAACGTTATCGGCGTCGGCTGGCAGGAAAACACCGGCGTATCAAAAGGTTCGATAAACAACATAGCTGAAACAACGGAGGCGATCAAAAAATCGGTGCAAAAAGCCGAGGATATGGCCAAGTCAAAAATAGATATGGTCCTGGCGTCCATCTCCGGAAAGCATATCATGGGCATGAAAGGGCACGGCGAGATAGCACTATCAAACCAGCGGCAGAAGGAAATAACGGAAGATGACAAACGCAGGGCCATGGAGGGCGCTACATCGGTGCGCATGTCGCAGGAAAGGGAAACCCTGCACGTGGTCCCCATACAGTACATAGTCGACGCCCAGGACGAGATAGACGACCCGCTCGGGATGACAGGCATGAAACTTGAAGTGGACGCTTACATGATAACAGGCTCGCTGACGGCCATAGACAATGTGAAAAAGGTAGTGGAACGCGCCGGATACGGCTGCGAGAACATAATACTCCAGGGCCTGGCTTCGGCGCACGCGGTATTATACCCTGATGAAAAGGATGTGGGCGTCCTGCTGCTTGACATAGGCGGCGGTACGACAGACATATCGCTTTATTACAGGAAATCGCTCAGGTTCGTGCGCGTAATACCGGTCGGCGGCCAGTTCATCACAAATGATATAGTCCAGGGGTTGCAGACCCCAAAATCGGTCGCGGAACTTTTAAAGAGGAAATACGGGCTTTTGGAAAGTGATAACCCGGCGCAGGTTGATTCCATGGGTTTGTCCATCAACATGCCTGAAGAATTCATAGAAGTGCCGGACATGGGGAGTTCCAGGGTGGAAAAAGTGGACAGGAAAATGCTGGCTAAGTTCATCAAGCCGAGGGTCCAGGAACTCATCAGGTTTGTCGAGGAAGAACTGAAAAAAGAAGGCATAGACCGGGCCATGTACGCCGGAGGGGTGGTTTTAACCGGAGGCACATCGCTTTTAAAAGGCATAGACACACTTTTCAAGGAAGAAATGCGCTTAAGGGTCAGGGTTGGCGCGCCTTTAAAGGAAAAGATCGTGGGGCTGTATGATATTGTCAGTTCCCCGGAGTGGGCGACCGTCATAGGGTTGATAGAGTATTATGTAAGGGAACACGAACATGAATCTCCGTCTTCCCCGGGCAGGGGAAACAAGGGTCTCGGCGGCGCGTGGGCATGGATCAAAAAAAATATTTTAGATAAACTATAAGGGAGGTGTCTAATGGACACAATGGACTCGAAACTGAAGTTTGAATACGCGGACATGGAAAAGGATGAAAGCACGGGAATAAAGATCAAGGTCATAGGGGTAGGCGGCTGCGGATGCAACATCATCAATGACATGGCCGAATTCCGCTTAAAAGACGCCGAGTTAATAGCGGTTAACACCGACATGCAGTCCATACAGCGCGTCAACGCAGATGACAAGGTGCAGATAGGCAATAAACTGACAAAAGGCGGGGGCGCGGGAAGCAACCCCGAAAAAGGGGAAAAGGCCGCCGAGGAGGACAGGGACCTGCTTGAGAGTAAACTGCGCGGAACCGACATGCTTTTCATTACCTGCGGGTTGGGCGGAGGAACGGGTTCGGGTGCGGCCCCGGTGATCGCCGACATAGCAAGGGGGCTCGATATACTTACGGTCGGCGTCGTGATAACTCCCACTAAAATGGAACTTGATAATTCCAGGAAGAGAAAAATAGTCGACGAGTCCATGAACAGGCTCAAAGACAGGGTGAACTCGATCATCACCATATCAAACGAGAAAATATTTGAAGTATGCGATACGGCCATGACGGTCCCTCAGGCTTACAAGGAAGCGAACAAGGTTTTAATAGAAATAGTCAACGGGATAGTCACCATGATAGCCAGGCCCGGACTGCAAAACATAGATTTTGAGGACGTTAAAGCGACCTTAAAGCAAAAAGGGGACACGTTCCTGGGCATCGGAAGGGCAAGCGGAACGGATAAAGCCAAGAAAGCGCTTGACCGCGCGCTTAAAAACCCGTTCATAGGGGATGTGGATATAAGCGGCGCAAAGGAAATGCTGGTAAACTTTGTGGGAAACATAACTGTAGCGGAACTAAAGGAAATAGAGAACATAAAGAAACTCACAGGCAAGTCTGCTTCGCTCAAATACGGTGTCGTATGCGATGACTCAACGGGTGATGAGATCGAAGTCGTGATACTTATATCAGGGATAAAGAACCAGGCCGCAGGGGCCTCACTGCAGGAAGTGATAATACCGGACAAGGTTGAAAAAGCCGCGACCCTGCTTACGGTCGGAGTAAGGGGCATAGTGGATAACGGATATGAAAATGTCGACATCCCGACGTTCCAAAGGAACACGGGATACAATTAGTTTATAATAAATTATACAGGAGATTTCATGAAAAAAGTTTTTTTGGCGGCCCTGATGATATTTGCCATGGGCGTTCTTTTGAGGGCTGCCGACGGGTTTGTACAGGTAAAATCGCTTGAGGCTTTGGGTTATACGGTCACGTATGACTGGAAACTGGACAAAGCGGAGATAACAGGCAAAGGCGGCAGCGCGGAAATCGTCCTTGATTATCCGTTTGTGGTGTCAAATGAAAGATCATACAGGACAGACAGCCCTCCATATATCCAGGACGGAGCGCTTTATATAAGCGCATATACCGTAGAAAAGATTAAGGAAGCAATATCAGGGGACGTGCCCAGGATCGCGGAGCCTGTGGAGGTAAAGGTTGTAACGCAAACCGTGGAAACGCCCAGGCCGATCAAAACCGCGGTGACTGCCGGGAAAATAAAGTCAACGGTGACCGCCGAACCCGCAGCCGCCGCAACCGCGGTTGAAAATGATCAGCCGGTTATTGTGGAAAAAGGAACGGAAATACCCGCCGCAGGTCGGGCCGCAGATACGGTAAAGATCATTGATCCATCAAGGAACACTTCATCAAGAAAACTCATAGTACTTGATCCGGGCCACGGCGGCAACGACCCGGGAGCCACGGGCTATAACGGACTCCGTGAAAAGGATGTGGTTTTGAACGTGGCCCAGCTTGTAAAGCGGCACTTAAAATCATATAACGCGGATGTGCTCCTGACCAGGGATACGGATGAATTCATAACGCTGAAAAACAGGGCAATATACGCCAATTCAAGAAAAGCCGATCTGTTTGTCAGTATTCACTGCAATGCGTCGGGCAACAGGAGCGCGTCGGGCACCAGGTCCTATATATACGACAGGGTGGCGTCATCAAAAGAAGCGGCCGAAGCCGCGAAGTTTGAGAACAAGAACACGGGTGCGCTTGAGTTCCTGATGAATGACCTGAGAAAAAGCGCTTATGAGTACTTGAGCATAGAGGCTGCGGGCAACATACAGCAGGACCTGATCTCCGGGCTGAAACTCAAGTGGATGCCGACTGAAAGGGCGCCTTTTTACGTTATCGCGAATACAAACATGCCGTCGGTCCTGGTAGAGATAGCTTTTATCTCCAATCCAAAAGAGGAACAAAAGCTTGACAGCCCCGGATTCAAGGACGAGGTATCTATCAGCATCGCCAAAGGCATAACGCAGTACTTAGACAAGGTAAAATGAAGATACCCAAAGGGTTTCACCTCGTTGTTAAGGATAAAATGCCCATGTTCATGTGCGATGCCATAAATAATAACCCCCGGTTTCTCCAGGTTTTCACCACACGCAAAGGCGGAAAAAGCCTGAAACAGTATGGATCGCTCAATACGGGCATGCATACAGGCGATGATATAAGATCCGTGAATTCAAATATCAGGCGGATCGAAAACACGCTTGGAGTAAAGTATGCAAGCGCCGCAAACCAGGTTCACGGGGACAGGATAGTAATGCTCATGCCGCACAAAAGCAAAAATACAAAAATAATGAAAAGCAGGGATGCTGTTGATATAAAAAGAATGTTAAGCATTGACGCGGACGGGATAATATCGGATATACCCGGAATAGCCGCGGGTGTAAGGCTGGCTGACTGCGCCGGCACGGTGATAATGGACCCGGTAAAAAATGTGACAGCTTCGATCCACTCGGGATGGAAAGGCGTCGCGAATAAAATACCCTCAAAAGCCGTAAAAAAAATGAAAAAATATTTCGGGTCAAACCCCGGCGATCTGACGGCCGCCATCTCGCCGGCAATAGGCCCGTGCTGTTATGAGGTGGGTGCGGAAATCTATAATCAATTGCAAAAACAGGCTGTTTTTAGTAACATATTCACAAAGAAAAAAGGCCGGATATACATGGACCTGTGGGCAGGGGTTAAAAACCTGCTTGTGGCAGAAGGGTTAAAACCTGAAAATGTGCATGTCTGCGATATCTGCACATCCTGCAACCCGGAATATTTTTATTCACACAGGAGGGATAAAGGCAAAACGGGAAGGCAAATGGCTATAGGGGCGGTTATTGCAGCAGGACCGCAAAATAAGGAAAGGCGCAAGTTATGACCAACAACGGGCAACAGCTTTCAGACGTGGCTAAAGACGCCATAGACCGCAAGCTCGGGGATGAGTGGAGCGATTGGGTTGGCGATTTGACCCAATATGAAAAAGAGATAAAGGAAGGCAAGACAACTTTCCTTTTGTTCTATTTTGTTTCGCTTTTTATGCTGTCGCTGGTGTTCATGCTCGGGTATTATCTTATATCTCCCAGGCTCGCCCAGTTTCACGCGTTGGCGGATGCCGTGGTATTTTGGGTCATAATCGGGGTATTCTCCGTCATATACATTTATTCGCTGTTATTGCTTTTAACGGTCGCAACCGGGGTTAATTTCATATTTTACTCAAAAAAAGACGGGCTGCATATTGAATGGATCTACCCTTTAGTCTATAAGGCAGCCTCGATCTTTAAAATATCAAAAGACAGGATCGGGCATTCACTCGTCAGGGTAAACAATGCCCTGGTATATACGACCAAAAAAAAGTTCCAGGCCGACAACCTGATTGTATTATTGCCGCGCTGCCTGGATGGGGAAACACGCACAAAGGCGGCTGAGATCACAGGGAAATACGGATGCAAAGTGTTTACCGCGACGGGAGGCTCTTCCGCGAGGCAGATGCTGAAAAAAGTCAGGCCTGACGCCATAATCGGCGTGGCCTGCGAGAGGGACCTGGTGGCCGGGATGACCGATACACCCGGATACATACCGATAATAGCCATACCCAATAAAAGGCCGCACGGTCCGTGCAAAGATACGGCCATAGACACGAATGAGCTTGAAAAGGCGGTAAGATTTTTGCTGAAAAAGTAATCGTTTAAAAATAATATCTCAATCCAAATTTTAATATCGGGATCGGATTATTAACAGTTATACCCGGATCAGAATCGAGTTTTTTCCTGTAGGTAAAAATAAGCAGGTTGGTTTCCACATAAAACTTTATATTATCCGTTATGGCAGACAACAGGCCTAAAGCCGGATTGGCAAAGCCGAACATTGCCGTATGATCCTCGTCCAGCGAACCGCTTACACCGAGTCCCACATAGATGTATTCATTCAGCAAATAATACGCGTTTGCCTGGAGCAAAAGCATTAACGCGTTACCGTCATACAGGGCGCCGGCAAAAACAGTCCATGAAACATGGGGGTCGATCACTCTTGTGTAGGAAACCCCGGGTATGACCTTGCTTATCATGCCGACATCAACGCCTAAAGCGTTATACAAAACCGGCGGCGCTGCGGCAACAGCCGCCTGTGTCAGGCTTAAAGGGGCCGGGGTTGTTACAGTATTAGCGGCGGCGTCTTCGGCAGCGATAAAAGACGCGGACAGCAGGGCAATTATAAGGACTAATGCGATTTTCTTTATCATGTCGGACCGCCTTGTATTTTTTTTACCATAATAATACCAAAAAGGCGTATTGTCAATATTCATAATGCGATTTTCAAGATTACCATTTATTCAAAATATGTTATAATCAAATATGTTTAAAAAAATAATTTATGTCACATCAATCCTGCTTATTTGTGCGGGATTAAGAGCCTGGAAGTGCATTGACTGTCCTGAATCCTACAATTACGGGTATGACTACTATAGCAACAGGAATTATCTGCCTGATATGGCGGGCAGGCTGGAAAAAGATCACGGGATATTCACCTGCATAAAAATCGAAAAAATAAAGGGGGAATACGACTTAAATACGTCTGCGTATGCCTGCCTGACCGCTGTGGCGGCCCAGCAGCCTGGAAAAGGGGTCATAGTCATACTGATAAATGACATACAAAAAAAAGGCGTGATAAAGATAAGCGATGATCTAAAGGAAAAATTCCCCAGGAAATACATAATGGCGCTGCAGGATGATGTCTTAAATAACCTTCAGGGTAAATGGTACTTAAGGCAGGTCACGCTTCTGGCTAAGATCACAGGGTCCTTTGTCTATGTGCTTGAAAAAGAAAAGATGACAGAAAAAGAAATTGAGGAACAAAGGGCCAGGATGATAATCGTTGATGACCCGGTATACGGCATTTCATTAATACCCGGGATCAGCGATATTATAGGCCTTTTTTATATGGAACCCCTGTCGTTCCTGTTCTATTATCCTTTTATAATGTATTTCCTTATCGTCAGGTGGTTTGGCATGAAATTCGGGCATATAGGCCTGATGGCTTCAAACGCGGCGTGGCTCGGGGTTATGGCGTTCACGGGTATCCTCATAGTGAACAGGATGAACATATATTTTCCGGATTATGTCGGGATATTCCTGGTAATTGCGGGTTTAAATATTCCTTTTTATGCGGCTATTTTCGCGCTTAACAGAAGTGAAATACTTTCGGCAGCGTCAAACTACATGAGCGAAGTGACCGGCGGTTTTGACGCAATTAACAATTTTGAGGGGAAACAATGGGGAAAATAAAAATGTTACTGGTTTTGTTGATGGTATTATCACCTGCGGCATTATCGGCCCAAGGCGGTTTTACGCTGAAAATCAAGCCGCCGGTGCAGGATGCAAACCCGGCCGGGATCAACCCCGGGTGTAATAAGTGCGAGTGGGAAATATTTTCTTCAAGCACGCAGGATACGCAGGACAGGCGCATAAAAGCCATGTATCTTGACGGAAGATTCAGGCTTGAGATCAAAAGCGCCGACGGGTCCCAGACACAGGTTATGATCTTTGACAACGCGGAACTTTACATTTTGAACCCGTTCTTTAAGACCGCCGCCCTGTACTACATTACCGGGGATGAGGCGCCCATGTTCCTTTTAGGCATTTTCCCCGGGCTTGGCTTAAAGAAAAAAGACCGCACGGTCATAGGCCGGGAAAAACTCGATGGGCTCGAATGCGATGTCATATCATACAGGATATTAAAGCGCGTAACGGACATGTTTGCATGGGGTACTGCGACCGAGTGGCTGGATAAAAACACAGGCAGGACACTGAAAGTGGAAAGCATAACCGACGAGGCTCAGGTCCCGTTTAACGGCAAAAATATAACGGCCCGACCCGTGAAACAGACATACGCGGCAGGCAGGGTGAAAAACCGTTTTTTTATGGATAAAACGCTTTTTAAGGTGCCGCAGGGCTACAGGATAGTTGACATGAAAAAACAATATGAAGAGGCCCTGGAAAAACAAAAAGGCATCAAGCCGGGAAAAGGTTATGAAGTCAGGAAAATAACCATTCCGCAGAGAAAAGGAAAACAATGAGATATGTAAGGACGGCTGTCTTTTCAAATGTCGAAAACCTGCTTACCTATAAAACGCCTGACGCGGGCCCTGAAAAAATAGGCTGCAGGGTCATAGTGCCGCTTGGCGGCAAAACAGCCACCGGGCTCGTGCTGGAGGTATCGGACACTGCGGACATACCCGTGGAAAAGATAAAATTCGTAAGATCATTCCTTGACGAGACGCCTGTAATCGGCCCTGAACTCATAAAACTCGGGCTGTGGATATCGGATTATTATCTCGCCGCGCCGGGCATGGTATTTTCCACCATGCTTGCGCCTTTGTTTAAAATAACATTCAAAAAAATAGTCAGGCTTATAAATGAAACAATTGAGCTTAAGGGAAGGCAGATGGACGTTGCCGAGTACTTAAAGGACAAGGAACATAATGAGGCGCCGTTTAGCTCCATGGAAAAAGACCTGAAAATAAGCGGTCTGCACAGCGTGATAGCCGCGATGCAAAAAAAAGGCATACTCGAGATAGAAGAAAAAGAAAGTTTTAAAGGCATCAAAAAAAAGCGCGTGAAACCTGAAACGGGAGCGCAGGATATTGCCGCGGAAATAACGCTTAATTCCTTCCAGCAGGAAGCGGTTGATAAGATCATAAATGCCGTAAAAAATGATAAATACAGTACTTTCCTGCTTTTTGGAACGACGGGTTCGGGGAAAACAGAAGTATATATAAGGGCGGCGCAGTACGCTGTAAGCCGGGGGAAAAAAGCGATAATTTTAGTGCCGGAGATATTTCTGACGCCGCAAGTGACCGAACGTTTTAAAAAAGTATTTCAGGACAGGACCGCCATATATCACAGCGGGCTAAAACCCGCTGAAAGGGTGCATGAGTGGGAACGGATGAAGTCAGGGGAAGCCGACGTGGTGGTGGGCACGCGCTCGGCAATATTCGCGCCTTTTGACAACCTGGGCCTCATAGTTGTTGATGAGGAATTTGACTCATCTTACAAACAGGAAAGCGAACCCAGGTACTCGGCGCGCGACTGCGCTGTGTACAGGGCGACACTTAGCGGGGCCGTGGTGGTGCTTGGCAGCGCGACCCCTTCCGCAGAATCCTATCATAACGCCTTGAACGGAAAGTATGGGATGCTGGTCCTGCCTGAGCGTGTGTCAAAGCGGCCCATGCCGGAGATAGAGGTGGTGGACCTGAAAATAGACGCCAATAAAAGCAACGGCCTTTTCCTTTCAAACAACCTCATAAAAGGGATGCAGGATGCGCTTGACGCGGGCGGACAGGTGATACTTTTCATCAGCCGCAGGGGATACTCGAACTATAACTTCTGCATGACCTGCGGCAAAGTGGAGAAATGCGTAAACTGCGATATACCGCTTGTATACCATAAGGCAGCCAATAAACTAAAATGCCACTACTGCGACTATGAAAAACCGCCGGCGCTGATATGCCCGTCCTGCAAAAAACCTATAGCGTATAAAGGCGCGGGTACGCAGCGGGTTGAGGATGTGATAACGCAGTTTTTTCCGGATAAAAGAATTAAACGCGTAGACATGGATTCCATGTCCGACAGGTCGGAATATTTCAATGTCTATAACAGTATTAAGGACAGGGAAATAGACATACTTATAGGAACGCAGATGATAACAAAGGGTTTTGATTTCCCGGAAGTTACCTTCGTAGGGGTTGTAAGCATAGACACTGTCTTGAACCTGCCTGATTTCAGGTCCGAGGAACGTGTTTTTGAACTGCTCATGCAGGTGGCAGGCAGGACGGGCCGCGGCGATAAGCCCGGCAGGGTTGTGATACAAACCTTTAACCCGCAGAACCCGGCCATAGAAATGACAAGGAAGTACGCAACCGCGGAATTTTACGCGGAACAACTGCAGATCAGGAAAGAACTCGGTTATCCGCCGTTCGGGAAAATGATGCAGATAATAATACAGGATGAAAACGGGGAAAAGGCGTTCAAAGACGCTGAAAAAGTGGCGGAAATAATACAAAAGACAATACAGAAAGAGGCCATGAAAATGATATCCATATTGGGGCCCGCAGAGGCGCCGTTGTCGAGGATAAGGAACAGATACAGGGTAAGCATGATCCTGAAAAGCAAAAATGCGAAAAGCCTTAACATCATAGGGCGGGCTGTCAAGCAGAACGCCCGCGGCCTGGATGTTGCGGTGATCGTGGACCCGGTGAATACGCTGTAAGGGGGAATGCGGATTGTATTTTGTTTGCGGGCCCGCATGCGCACCCCGGTGGAACGTAGAGGGTGCGACTACAAATAAACGGGATAATCAGCACAGCAACAAACCCGTAGAGCGGCTGCTTGCTGCCGCTCATCGCAGGCTTTTGAAACGGATTTGTTTATTTTCTGCGTTCTTTAAACCCGGCGTCAGAGAGGCAGCAAGCAGCCTCTCTACGAGTTCAAAACCAGTCCCGCACGTACACTACAAATAAACGGGGAAAATGTGATATAATCAGTTCAATAACTTATTTAAAGGAGCCTTACAATGGCAAAAGCCGGAGGAAAAACATTCAAATTCCAGCCAGAGTCGGAGATAGATACAGGCGTGCTGGAGACCATAGATTACACGGGCGGGGAGCAGCTGATCGAATACTGCACAAAAGAGTTCTCTGCCGTATGCCCGTTTTCAGGCTTGCCTGACATAGCAACGGTCATTGTACGCTACATTCCCAAAAACAAGCTCGTGGAGTTAAAGTCACTGAAATACTATTACATATCTTTCAGGAACGTGGGGATATACCAGGAGAAGGCGACCGACAGGATATTTAAGGATTTAAAAAAAACCCTTGCGCCGAAATACCTTTATGTCGAGACCGTTTATAACACGCGCGGCGGCATAGACGCAAAGTGCGTTATGGAAACTAAAAAGGGCGGGTAAGATCCGGCAGGCTGGGGGCGGGTATGGGCAATACTAATCATTCAAACATGAATAAATGTATTTTTGCCGCGATAATTATATTTTCCTGCCTGCACTTGTCATGCGCGAAAAGATCATTAACCATCGAAGAACGGCTCATGTCGGCCGACCCACAGGCAATTAGATCCGCTTTGATTGACATGTGGCGCACGGGTGACGGCTCAAACATAGCCGCGGCCGTGCGGCTGCTGGATACAAAGGAATACTTTGAGGACGCGGCTTTTGCACTGAGCCTGCTTGATTTAAATGCCGCGGACAATGTCGTGCTTGCCGGTATGACCCCGGGCAGGGATAATACGGGAAGGCTGCTTTACTTTTATTTTGTATCAAAGAAAAGGCCCGTGCCTCAGGACGTCAAAAAGTTCAGCCACGCTGGTTTTAACGGTATCAATTATGACCCGGGATCAAGCCTTCAGAAAAAAACAGCGGCGCGCCCCAAAGCGCCGGTGAAAAACATTGTAAATGACATTAAGGACAGGGTGATCATAAAAAACCCATACTGGGCAAAAGAACTGTCCGGACCTGTTATGCCTTCTGTTCCGGGTACATACAAGGCCTGGCATACCGCCAATCCGGATATCCTCGTGCACAACGGCATGATCTACTTTTACTACCGCGGCGGGGACGGGACCGACAGGATATGCCTGGCGACCGCGCCTTATGACGGGTTTAACGGAAAAAATTTCATAGACTGCACAAATAACCCCATAATAGGGACATCAAAGAAAGGTTTTGACAGCAGGGCAGCGCTTGACCCGGCAGCAATATATTTTGACAATAAGGTTTTTCTTTACTACAGCGGGCTCGGGGACAAGGATGACTCCGTGGGGCTTGCTGTTTCAGGGGATTTTTACAATTTTAACAAGCATGAACATCCCGTCATAAAAGGCCGGGCGCCTGAAGTCCTGGTAAAGGACGGTTTGATATACATGTACTATGTCCTTTATAATAATAGCGGCGGATATTCCGTTTACCTTGCCACGTCAAGGGACGGATATAACTTCACAAAATTCGGCAATGAACCAGTATTCGCACCTGATGCTGACCCCAAAGCCTGGGATTCCAAGAGCGTGACCGTACCGAGGATAATTGAAAAAAATGGCGTTTATTATATGCTTTACGCGGGAGATAACAAATACCTTGATTATCCCCCATATTTTGGCCTGGCGTTTTCATACGACCTGGTCAACTGGCACAGGGGAACGCAGAATCCGGTTTCTTCCCGCGGCGCAAAGGGTTCGTGGGATGACGGCGGTATATGGTACGGCCAGATGTTTGAATACGGGAATAAATGGTATCTGTATTACGAAGGCTGGGGAGGCGGGGAGTCGCATGAAAAAGAATACGGTCCGGGCGGGCACAGCCAGATAGGGCTGGCAACAGGGGTGTTTGATATCGGGGATTTGCTGTAAAAAAAAGGCTGTGTGCCTTCTTTTAATGTTCAGTTTGTCACATCCCAGCCCGTGTCATATTCCACCCAGATATTGCTTCCTGAAGTTGAACCCGCGAATACGCCGTCATAGGAGTTTATGAGCCACAGGTATATGGGATAGTCCCCGGAGGCCGAGTAAGCCGATGAAATATCCGTGTTGTAATCAAGCCCCGGATCGCTGTCTGCAAGAGCAACGGCGCCGGACGGGTTGTCGACTTCTATGGAATCATTATTCCCATCGTACTGCCAGGATACCGTGTTGCAGTCTGAACTTAAGCTTCCGTTACCCGGGGCCGCCGATTGCGCCGTATAGGTAATGCCATTGCTATAGACATCGATCTCATAGACACTGCCCGGTGTATACTGTATGGTTGCGCCTGTGGGATCCTCTATATTATAACTTGTGGTTGATGCATTGTAAGGGACCGTAAATTGCCACGCAGTGGACACGTTTTTTACTGTTACCCCCGCGTCTGTTATTGTATTGCCGCCTGCGTCAACAATAGATATGTCATAAGTTATATCCATCCCGCCTCCCGTATCGAAACCGTCAATATACGCGCTGATCGTGACAGCCGTGCTTGTGGCCGTAAAAGTCGGGGTGACGGTAAACGTGGGAGTCTGCGTGCTTGTAGCGGTAATGGTAGCGGTGATGGTTGTTGTCATGGTTATTGAAAATGTCGGTGATATGCTGGGAGTAGTGGTTATGGTTCCAGTCCTGGTAATTGTCGGGGTAGCTGTGTAAGTGCCGTCAATCACAGGGGCAACAGGCGAGCTTTGTTTCATACAGCCGAAAAAAACCATAAAAAGCAGGATAATAACGGCTGATGTTTTAATAAATGTTTTCATTCAATGTATTCTCCTTAAAATAGCATAAATTAGCGGCATAATGTTAGACGTTCTTGGACCGGTAAAAGTTCAAAAAAGTTGGCGGCCGCATGGAGCTTGGCAAAGTAAACAAAATTGAGGAATAATATGGGGTTAGGCAGATTTGAAAATCATGAACACTGTAAGCAAGGTATATTTAAAAGGGGACAAAGCATTTGCTTTGTCCCCTTTTACCATATGTTCAAATTTATTTTATTACTGTCGTCATACTGGCCTGCTGCGATGTTACCAATCCTGCTGTGCTGGTGCCGCCGGTCACGCTAAAAACCGTGGCTTTTGTCATGATGGCAGATATGTTGTAAGAGCCGGAGCCTGCTGAATAAACCCCGGTCGCGGTCAGGTTATACGGGCTTGTCAGAGAAGGGCCGTATGTATGCATTACCATTGCCGGTGCCGGAGTGGTGACTGAAATTATTGCGGCTGTGGCTGTGTAAGGCCAGGTCACTGTGGATCCGTCAGCGGCTATTGTCATGTTGCCCGGGAGGGTGAAAGTGCCGCTATAGTTGGTTGAATTGTGATTAACGGTTACCGTATAGGAACCGCCCGGGACATAATCCGCGGTTGACATCGCGCTATAAGTGAATATGTTGCTTGTTGTTGTTGTGACGCTTATCGAGCCGGTGGGGCCTGTAAGCGTGACGGAGGCGGCAGTAAGCGTTGCGCCCTGGCCGTCAGCTGCGTAAACCGCAAACTGTTCTATTCCTAAAACGCCGCTATTATCACTCATCTGCGCGATGACCATAATATTAACGGCGGCACCGGATGTGGCCGTGGGATTTGGCGAAGGGCCCGTGCCCGGGTTTGGACTACAGCTTGTTGAAGCAAATGCGACGGCAATTAAAAAAGCAATACACAGCAAAATCTTCTTTTTCATGTTTTACCCCCTTGTAGATTTTGGGACAAATGTTTCTTTTGCCCCTATAAAAAATATGATACCACAGTAAAATGGGGTATGCAATAAAAAAATGGATTTTATGCGGGCCTTCTGCGGCCGAAATAAGCCGGCAAATAGTGAAATTACCACTTGATTTTACCGGGAAAACAGGCATACTTTTACTGCAAACCGTAAATAAACTTGCGGTAAAATTATTTATAGGAGGGTTTTAATGAAAAAGTTTATATTGCCGTTATTAGTTCTTGCAATGACCACGTTTGTCATCAGTTTGACCTCATGTAAAAGTTCCAGCCCGGCAGCGGCGGCGACGCCTGTGCCGACATGCACTATACTGGGAGAAAGCGCTGACGTCAATACTAACGGCTGGGCAGCCGGATATATGGCTGGAAATACCATTACAGCGTCATCGACCATAGTGGCCAGGTCCATATGGGCCAAAATGCCCGGAACAGCCAATTATTTCGCCCTTGCGATCTACAGCGACGCATCAGGTTTACCCGGGACTTTAATGGTCCATACAGACATAACAGCAGATAACGGAGGATGGATAAAAGTGTCCATACCACCGACAACCCTTACGGCGGGTAATAATTATTGGCTGTTAGCGGTCGGCGAGACCGGTGGAGTTACCGATAATACTTCGGCAACAGGCAGCGTCGCACAGTATTATTTTTACGGATGGAACAATATCTTAAGTTCGGGTTTTCCAACGGATATTTCCGGAGCGGCCTGGACGGCATGGGTTTCGTCCAAAAACATGCTGTATGTTTCCACCTGCGAATAAAACTTCCTGAATATTTCTGCAATAAGTAAAAAGCCCGGCGAATAGCCGGGTTTTTTACTTATTGCCTTTGTCATTAATGATGATAAAATGGGGGCAGGACAGGCAATAAAGGGGAACGAATGACCAATTCCCTTATCGTAGGAGAGGGTAAAACATGAAATGCACTTTATGTGAAAGATCCATAGACAACTACAATCCTGAATTCCACCGTTTTATAATAGATGAAAAGCATTCGGCGGATATCTGCGGCGGGTGTACTGATAAATTCTTTAAATGGCAGGGAAAGAAGTTTGCGGTTCTTTTCCCTACAAACGTCATGAAAAAAAGGTTTGGCAGGGAAAAATAGCCCGGTCTTAAAGCAGACGATCCCGATAGAAAAAAGTCAATATATTGAGGAAACAAAACTTTTGTTTCAACCCTTCCTTGCTGTAAAATCAAGCAAATACAAAAAGGAGGTGTTTTATGGTCGTCAGGAAAAGCAGGTCAATATGGGAAAGCTCTATAAATACAGGGAAAGGCACCATGGAGATAGGAAACGGGAACGTAAAACTTCCCTATTCATTCTCTTCACGGTTTGAGAACGCTTCAGGGACAAACCCCGAGGAATTAATCGGAGCGGCGCATTCGGGGTGTTTTTCCATGGCTCTTTCCATGATACTCGGCAATGCCGGGTTCAAACCGGCAAGGATAACAACGACTGCAAGCGTGCGCATAGACAAGGAAGCGGAGGGTTTTGAGATAAAGTCGATCAAGCTTGCCACGGAAGCGTCTGTCCCGGGTATAACAAACGATGACTTCCAGAAATACGCCATGATAGCCAAAAACAACTGCCCGGTTTCAGTGGCCCTAAAGAACGTGAAATCCATAGAGCTTGAGGCAAAACTAATTTAATTTATTTTACAGGGAGGATCCAATGAAGATCAGAAATTTTACCGCGGTTTTGTTTTTTGCAATGATCTTTTGCCCGGCCATGTTTGCGGCGGATGCGGGGCCGGTCAAATTAAGCCCGCCGGATAAGGACAGGGGGTTTAGCGTCACGAAAGCCCTGTCTGTCAGGGCGTCAGTACGGGAATGGAACGGGAAGCCGCTGGAATTAAAGGATTTGTCCGACCTGCTCTGGGCCGCGAACGGCATTAACAGGCAGGAAAAAGGCATGCGCACCGCGCCGTCATACCGCGATGTGCAGGACATAAGCCTGTATGTGGTGATGAAAGACGGCGCATACCTGTACGACCCCAAAGAAAATATGCTTTCCCCGGTTGCTTCCGGTGATTTTATGGCTGCGGCCGCAGGCGCGCAAAAAAGCGTGGAAAACGCCGCTATTGTCATAATACTTGTATCCGACCTTTCAAAGATACAGGTAAAAGATAAATGCGAGAAAATCAAATGGGCGGCAATTGACGCGGGCATCGTATCAGAGAACATAAACATATTTTGCGCCGCAACAGGGCTGGCGACCGTGCCGCGCGCCACTATGGACGTGGAAAAACTCCGTACGATCCTCAAACTGAAAGAAACACAGGAGCCCATCATGAATAATCCTGTGGGGTATGGGAAGTAGGTATGGTAAGTGGTCACCCATGTAAGTGTTTGTCAACGTTAAATCGAGGCCGCAGGCTGTCATTGCGAGGAGGCGATTGTGTTTTATGCCGACGATGACGGTATAAGATAGGCTTAGTTAAAATAAACGTCAGGAGGCCATATGGAAAGCATCATAGCCAAGGAAATCAAATTAAGGTATGAACCCATAGCCATTATCTTCACGGATGAAAAACCCGTTGATGCCCTGCAGTTTAAGGAAGGAAAATGGGGCTGCGCCATCACCATGATGACGGCCGCGGCCAAGGGCAGGATTGCGGTTTTTGACCGGACTACAAAAGGATGTTTGGGCGGGGGGACCGGGCTTGGGTTCGGGAATTATGACGAATTCCCCGGCGGCATAGAGTATTTTGTGTCCACGGGCAGGGGAGAGGGATTCAGGGAAGGCGAGCATTACAAGAAAACGCCCGAAGCCGCAAAGGATATGTTCGATAAAATGCCATTCACGGAAATACCATATAAGTATGTGGTCTTTAAGCCCTTAAGCAAGGCAGATGAAAAAAACGACAATGTGGTCCTTATAGTTTTTTACGCCACAGCTGACCAGCTCTCGGCTTTGACGGTCCTTGCCAATTACCGCCACCATGACAATAACCATGTGATAGTGCCCTTTGGGGCCGGCTGCCACAGCGTCTGCCTTATCCCGTACATGCAGGCGAAAAACGGCGAAGCAAAAGCGGTGCTGGGGATGCTCGACGTAAGCGCGAGGCCGCAGGTGGACGCGGACCTGCTGTCCTTATCCGTGCCGATAAAAATGTTCCATGATATGGAAGAGGACGCGCCGGGGAGTTTCCTGCATCATAAGGCGTGGTTGAAGGTAAAGGAGAGAATAAAATAATTAAGTTGTTAAACCAAAAGCCAAAAGTAAAGGGTTAAAGTTTATAAGTAAAGGAAAGTAAAAGAACAGGACAAAACAGAACTTAAAAAATGAGGAGGCGGCGGCACGTGAAAACCATTTTTCAGGCAATGGCCAGGTACAATGGCAATGTAAACCGGGAAGTCATGGGGCTTTTAGGCGGCATGACAAATGAAAAAATTACGGACAAAACAAAGGCATATTTCCCGACCGTGCTGGACGCGGCATCCCACATTTTACTGAGCGATATAGGGATGTTCAGGCGCTTTAAACCTGCATTCCCGGAAAGCAAAGCGCTCAATTCCGCGGCTCTTTTAACCGCTGACACGGCGCTTTTGAAGAAGGAAATCGAAGGCGATCTTAAGAAGTTTTTACAATACCGCGGGGAAATCGATGAAATGATAAAGCAGTTCGTCGAGGAATTCAGCGATGAGGCTTTTGCCCGCGATTTCAAATACGTCAACTACAAAGGCGAGAACGTTGAAACCGCAGTCTGGAAAATGCTGCTCACGATCTTCAACCACCAAACCCACCACCGCGGCGGCTTGTCGGTCATGCTCGAACTGGAAGACGTGAAGAACGATTTTTCCGGGACTTTGGCAAGGATATAAAATAAGCCGGCGTAGTTTTCCAGTGGGACGGGAAAAACGGGTGCGGGGATGCTGTGCCTTCCGGGGAATATTATTATGAAATAAAAAACCCCGTATCGGGTTCGACAAAGACGGGATGTTTTGTTGTTCAATAGGCATTCCGCTGCAAATATCAATTGTTTATGAACTCCAGCCTTGCTCCTTCAGACGCAACTCTTTTCACTGAAAATAGAAAAAGAATGCGGCGGACCTTTAAAATATGTGAGATAAATGGAACTTTTATTTATTACGTCTGTCTAACATAAAAGGAAACAAAGGCCTAAATATCATGGAGGTAAAAATGAAAAAAACGTTGGCGTTAACCGTTGCTGTTTGTTTGCTTGTAATTAATTTGTCCTGCAGTCATTATCGTGTACCGACATACCCTGTTAACACCAATACTCCCGTATTAACGGTCAAATCCGCCACGGCCACGCTGGTGGGTACAGTTGCAAATACTTATACCCGGACAATGACAGAAACCATATATACGGCAACGATAACCCCGACGTTTTCAGCCACAAATACGGCTAATAACACATTCATAGCGACCGCAACGGCAACCGCGACATACTCAATCGTCATAACGGGAACGGCTTTGGCCACTAACACGGCTACATGCACGATTACAAGCACGATTACAATCACTGCGCCTATCCCGTTCCAGGCAATGAAGATAGCGGCCGGGCAGCATCAAAGCCTGGCATTAAAGAGCGACGGGACACTATGGACAACCGGCTACAACGCAAACGGAGAACTCGGCACCGGCGATAACAACCCAAGGAATAAATTTGTGCAGGTAATGTCAGGAGTGAGCGAAATAGACGCAGGAGCAGACCACAGCCTGGCCATAAAAAGCGACGGGACACTGTGGGTCACGGGCGACAATTCGCACGGCGAGCTCGGCCTGGGGGATTATAGCAGCAGGAATTCATTTACACAGGTCGCGGGAATGACGGGCGTCAGCAAGATCGCGACCGGCTCGAGCCTTTTCAGCCTGGCATTAAAGAGCGACGGGACCCTCTGGGCGGCAGGTTATAACAATGAGGGCGAGCTCGGCACGGGGGACACCAATACCGCCAATACATTTGTGCAGGTATTAACCGGCGTCACCGCAATTACAAGAGGCGGCGGCCACAGCATAGCATTGAAAAATGACGGCACAATATGGGCAACCGGAAGGAATAATGAAGGTCAGCTCGGCATGGGGAATACATTTAACTGCTATGTGTTCACGCAGGTGTTTGGGATATCAAATGTTGCTGCCATATCCGCCGGAGGCTATCTGAGCATGGCGATAAAGAACGACGGAACGCTCTGGGTTGCCGGGGATAATTTGTACGGAGAGCTTGGATTAGGGGACAATATCGTAAGGAAATCGTTCACACAGGTAACGGCAATTCCGATTGTTAGTACGATTTCCGGCGGATGGCTGTTCAGTTTTTCGATGGATGCCACCGGGACATTATGGGGAACGGGTGATAATACGCAAGGCGAACTTGGCAAAGGCAACAACAGCATGACAAATATATATTTACAGACTTTGACCGGTGTAAGCGTAATGTCCGCAGGAACCAATCATGGCCTGGCAATAAAGACCAATGGTACCCTGTGGGCGACTGGATATAATTATGATGGGGAACTTGGGACAGGGGATAATAACGGCAGAAATATTTGGACACAAATTTACAATTGATGACGGTGTTTTGCGGTTAAACTACATCAACTCGTTTGATATCGAGATTCATCGCTGGACATCCATTCTTTAAGTCGTTCTAATTGGAAAGTTTATGATAATAGAACGTGATCAGCAAGTTCGGAGTGTGTGATTAAAACCTCAACAAAATAAGGCGGATTATTTAACCGCAATTTGCAACTATTCCTTCCCAATACTGTCCAAAATACAGCTAAATCTGCATTATTGTGCGTAAATCACTTGCTTTTACGTTATAATTTTGTAAACTTATATGTGAATGCTTTCATTATTATTATGGCGGTTGATGAACAAGGGGAAAAATGGTTAAAACTGAAAAGACCAGCGCCCAGAGAGCCCCAATGTTTTTTGCGGTTGTTTTTGCGCTTTTTGCATTTTCCCCGGCGCTCAATGCGGGCGTTCTTACACTTGTCAAAAGCCAGGACCCGGCTGTTGTTAATGTCGGGGATACGGTCAACTACTGTATCGCTGTAAACCCCCAGTATGTAACACCCAAGGCGGATATTATCTGGGTCATAGACCGCAGTTTTTCCATGGATATCGGCATCAACAACATAATAGCAAACCTTAATTATTTCACTCAGCAGCTTTCAGGGCGGCATGTTGATTACAGGATCGGTTTGCTCACTTTCGTGGACGGCATGTATGAGAGTTATGGCTTCGCGGAAAGTGACGCGAAATTTTTAAGCTGGCTTACCGGGATACAGTGCACGGGCGGAACAGAACTGGACCTTGAGGCCCTGTACCAGGCAAACAAATTTCCCTGGAGACCGGACGCTTCCAAGACAATGATACTGATAACAGACGAGGGCATACCATGCTCAGAGGCGGGCGGAGATCCTTTGTCAGTGAGCCTGACCGCGACAGACCTTTATTCGCAGGGCGTGATAACACACGCGATAACGTTCAACCCCGACAGGAACGGATATGTGCCGTGGAAATGCAACCCGATATTTTTGCCCCCGCTTGCGGGCGGCATATGGCTTGATTACAACACGCCGCCTTCCGGGTGGAATGTTTTTCTCCAGATACTCGGCGAGGCCATCGCCAACATGAAAAATGTCGTGATACGCGACCCTCTGCCGCCCCAGCTCGCGCCAGTGGCGGGAAGTTTGAACGGCGGCGTTGTAACCAACAACCAGATAGTCTGGAATTACGGTCAGATAGACAGGGGCGTCCCGTTCAGCATATGTTTTAACGCGGTTGTCACTGCGCCGTTTTCAGGGCAGCTGATAAATACCGCTTACGGCTCTGCCGACGGGATAACAGAGACGTCCTCGAACGATACTTATTTATTAAAGGCGACAGCGACAGTCACGCCTACTTACACACCGACATTTACATATACCTGCACATACACGCGCACCTCTACCCCGACAGTAACCCCTACTTATACGGCCACGCCAACCTGCACGCCGACAATTACTTTAACTTATTCGGTTTCGCCGACATATACTGGGACATCCACATATACGGCAACGCCCACGCCTACATATACGGACTCGCCCACTTATACACTCACGCCGTCGCCGACAAACTCTATAACAGTCACATATACATGGACAGCGACGCAGACCTTCACTGATACCGCAACTTACACGGGCACTGCGACAACAACGCCGACTTTTACGGTGACCCTCACAGCGAGCCCGACTTTCACATGCACCGCGAGCCCGACTTATACCGACACTTACACGTACACGCCCATAGCGTCGGATACCCTGACTTCCACCCCTACGCCTACGCCGACCAAGGACCACGACCATTTTATCATTACGGCGCCAGCGAGCGTGAAAGCGGGAGTGCCTTTTTATATCACGGTCACGGCAATGACAAGCGTCATGTACGGCAACCTAGTGGCGGATAATTACGGCGGGATGCTTCACCTTGCCACAAGCGCGGCTGTATTTGCCCTGCCCGATGACTACGCGTATATCCCGGCAACAGATCTTGGTTCGCATGTTTTCCAGGTTGTCTTGATGACGCCGGGCATGCAAAGCATTACAGGGAATGATGTCGTAGATACGGGCATGACAGGCATGACAAACGTACTGGTCACAAACGGCGATGCGCTGAATTTCACCATAGACGCGCCGTCTTCGGTTGCTGCGGGGCAGGTATTTTATATAACTGTTACGGCAAAAGATTCCTTTAACAATGTGGCAACCGGCTATACAGGGACGGCCAGTTTTTCATCCACGGATTACCAGTGGGTGACGCCCGGGGACATACAGTTCACGGCAGGCGATTTGGGCAAAAAAATACTTGCTGTTACCATGAAAACAGCGGGAATACAGCGCATATACTGCCAGGATACGGCGTATCCTTCCATTAACGGCACCAGCAACGACATAAATGTGCTCCACGGCACGCTCAGTAAATTCCTGGTCACGGCGCCCTCGGTGGCCAATGCCGGCGTGGCTTTTAATTTTGTCGTGACTGCAAAGGACCAGTACAACAACACAATAAATGACTACACAGGCACAGCGCATTTTACGACAACGGACGCGCTCGGCATCCTTCCTCCTGACTACACTTTTCAGCTTTCGGATTCGGGCAGCAGGGTCTTTGCCGCGACGCTCGCGACGAACGGCATCCAGACCATAACTGCCGTGGATACCGTATTCCCGGCTGTAATGGGGACAAGCAATAATATAAATGTTGTGACTCCCGCGACATCATACAGCCAGCCGCTCCTGTTGACCTCATACCTGACGGCCGCGAACACTTACGAGTTTGTGTATATCAATGTTTCGGCCCCGGCAAATACGGCCATACCGAACAACAGTTACCTCGAATACGATGTGTTCATGCCCGAATACAACGCGGATTTCTATACAGGCACCGAGTTTGCGGGCTATTTCGGGAACATGAGGGACTTTGGCCAGGGCACGCAGGCGTATATAATAGACCAGAACGGCATCAGGTGCCATCCCTCAATGGACCTCGGAACATACGCCAATGGAAGGTGGTACCACAGGAAATTCAACATATCATCTTTAAACAACGGGACTTACAACCAGGCCGAACTTTCGCAGGATACGGGCAACATAGGGTTTAACGGCGCGCCGTCAAACATGGCCGGAACTTTCAACGCCGTGTATGATAATATCCAGTTAAAGGACGCGAGCGGCAATGTGCTCAGGAACTTTTTCGCGAATTTCAATACAATACCTTTTAATAATACAGTCATGGTGGACGGCAACATAGCCGGCAACAGGGGCAACGGCGGCATAAGTGCGCCCGCGCCAACCAACAATTACATATGGGTGGTGAAAGATTACAGCCTCTCCCAGGTGCCTGCGGGATCGATAACCGCGAACGGCGCCGCCTCATGCACCATAACCGCGCACCTTTACGCCCCGGATAATACCCCGATTTCTTACGCGTTGGTTGATTTTACATCAGGCAGGCCCGAGGATATTATAGCCCCTGCAACCGCAGGGCTGAATGTAACGGCAATAACAGATTTAAGCGGCAACGCGTCCGCGAACATACGCTCGACAAAGGCCGGGTCCGCCAACATAACGGTCCGTTCCGCCCACATGTCAAAAATAATAACGGTTAATTTTATTGCCGGACCCGCGGCAAAAGTAAGCTTAAACCCGGCAACCTTGTCCATGCAGACGGGCATGACAGGGACCATGTACGCAAGCATTACGGACCAGTTCGGGAACTTTGTATCCGACACAAGGAACATAACCGTAAACTCAAATTCCGGCACAATGCAGTTCTCGACGGATAACGGCGCGACATGGGGTGCACCGGCCGTGTTCCAGGGCATTGCGCTTAAAAATATGCTGGTGCGGGATTCTGTTTCAAACACCACCACAGTGACCGCCTCTGCCGCGGGATTAACGCCCGGCACATCAACTATATATGTCAATAACACGGCTGCGTCGTATCTTGCTGTGCAGCCGCCAACAAGCACAACTTCCGCGGGCGCTCCGTATGCGATAACGATCCAGGCAAAAGATTCGGGCGGCTCAAACGCGTTCTCGAACAATACTGTGCAGGTCTCATCAGCATCGGGAACGATGAAATTTTCAACCGACCTGGCAACATGGAGTTCCGTTATAAATTTCCCGCTGAACAACGGCAGGGCAGGTTTGTATTATATGGATACAGCCGTAGGCAGCGGCATTACAATAACCGCCCATGATATTTCAGGCGCTATGACAGACGGCAAAGGATACGCTTCCATAACAGCCGGGGCCCCGGCCATACTGACAGCCGACTCCAATAAATATTCCACAGGCGCGGGGCAGTGGGTCACGATAACAGCACAGGTCACGGATGCGTACGGCAACCCAATAGCCGGGCAGTGGGTGACAGGAACCGCTATGGTGCAGTCAGGCAAGACCCAGAACGCAGTAGTATCTTCCACTTCCAATACTACAAACGCGGGCGGAAAAATAACGATCTGGTTCAGGGTAAGTTCCGACGCCACGGGAAGCATGGATTACGTTGTTATAAATTCGCCCGGACTTTTAGGCACTACAGTCACCATATCGGCTTCAGCCGCGGCTACGCACCTTGCCTTCCTGCCCGCGCCCATGTCCGAGGGGGCGGACAAAATAGGGACGCTGTACATAAACGCGAAAGATGTGAACGGATATAATTCGCCGGCTACCGTATCCCCGGACTATGTGACCATATCCGCAAGTTCCACGAATGTGTTTTTTTCCCTTGATAAGATAACATGGGCAGCGTCTGTCATACCCAAACTAGATGCCGGCGGCGCGGTCACGGTATATGTAAAAAGCCATGTGCCGGGCGCGTATACGCTCACAGCGCACGACGGACATATAACGGACGGAACAGATACGCTCACCATCGTAACAGGGTATTTTGTCCGGGTCTCGCCTGCTGTTAATTCCAACCAGGTTGCCGGGACTTTTGTGACCGTAACAGCGCAGATAATAGACCAGAACGGGAACGCGGTCAGTATGCAGGGCGTGCAGGTTGGTTTTGCGGTAAACAACGGCTCCATAAATCCGCTCGGATCAATCACCGACGCCACGGGAAAAGCAACGGTCCTGCTCACGCTTTCCATACTCGCGAACATACAGCACCAGGTCACCGTTAATATCACAAACCCGGACGATACGGAAGTTTCCGGGATAATAACAACAACCCCTGTTATTTCATTCGCAATCTCGGCGCCGGCGTCGGTTTACAAAGGCCAGCCGTTTACCATAAACGTCAGGGCAAAGGACGCCTACGGCGTGACGGTCGACAGTTACAACAATACAATAACTTTTTCTTCGACTGACGGCGGCGCGGTTTTGCCCGCTAATTACGGGTTTACAGCGGCTGACGCGGGAGTGCATTCATTTGCAGTAACCCTGAACACGGACGGGATAAAGACAATTTCAGCAAGCCAGGCGACAGACGCGTCAATTAACGGCACCGGCCCCAATATACTTGTGATAGAACCGCCGACAGCCACCTGCACCGCGACGCCGACCAGGACCGCGACCGGGACTTATACTGCCACGCCCACAGTTACGCAAAGCGTGACACAGACAATAACACAGACAGTAACGCCGACCGTCACAATGACAGGGACGCAAACAGTGACCTTGACAATTACAATGACCGCGACAGATACCATTACTCCGACCAGCACGGCTACGCCGACTATTACGGATACACAAACCCCGACATTTACCAATACCCAGACAAACACATGCACTGATACGCCGACCGTAACGCCCACATTCACAGGCACTATGTCCGGCACCCCGACATTTACGGTCACGGAAACTGTGACGCCGACATCCACGGAAACTGTGACGCCGACATCCACGGAAACATCGCCGTATACTGCCACGGCAACGCCGACAATAACCCAGACTGTGACCGCGACATGCACCGAGACAATTACCGGGACAATAACACAGACAGTGACCGTGACAACAACGCCGACTTTCAGCGCCAGCCCGACAAACACGGGCACCATATACCAGTCACCTACGGTCACGCAGACATCTTCCGTGACAAAAACCGCGATACCCACGGCCACGGCCACAAACACGCAGATACCGCTTGATATTTATGAATTTGACGGGGATTACCAGGACGCAAAACCAATATATTCCTGGCAGAGGCAGCGGCATAACATAGTGCCGGCCGGCGATGCGGACTGGATGGTATTTACCCTGACATCCTCATCCGATGTTACGATAGAAACCTCGGGGGACGCGGTTGACACTGTAATGTGGCTGTATAATGCCGCAGGTGCCGCGAGCGGAACATCGATCGCTTATGACGACGACGGCGGCGAAGGCGCGTGCTCAAAGATAGAGCAGACCCTGCCTCCAGGGACTTATTATGTGGAAGTGCAGTCTTATGGAAATGACGGGATAATACCGGAATATTTTGTGGACTTGACCGTGATAGGGCCGGACAGTTATGAAAACGACAACACTTACCTGCAGGCTAATTACATTCATAACGGGGATACGCAGGTGCACAGCATATTCCCCAAAACCGATTCAGACTGGGTGAAGTTTGACGTAACAACCGCTTCATATGTGGATATTTATACAGGCGGCGATGTAGGGAACACAGTAATGTACCTTTATAATTCCGCGGGTGTCGCAAGCGGCACGTATATATATTACAACGACGATATATGCGGCGCCTCCAATGGCTGCGGTTATAATTATTTTTCGGAAATAACCGCGGTTTTACTCCCGGGCACGTATTACGCGCTTGTGCAGTCATACGGACGAGCCCAGGTGATAACTTCCTATAATTTAACACTGAATATGACGGCGGTCACCCCGACCCCGACGGCTACGGCAGTAACGGCGGATTCATATGAAGCGGATAATACCTATACGACCGCGAACGTGATACTAAGCGGTGTGCAGCAGCTGCACTCCATACATACCCCGTCCGATGTTGACTGGGTAAAATTTGACGTAACCCAGGCTTCATCCGTAAACATAAACACGTCGGGTGTGTCCGGCGACACGGCCATATATCTGTACAGCTCATCCGGCGTGCCCGGAACCCCGCTTGCGTCGGACGACAACGGGGGCATAGGGTATTTTTCAAATATGACACTGAACCTTACGCCGGGCACATACTATGTCAAGGTACAACAGTCGTATATGGGAGCTATTATTCCGTCCTATTACCTGATGGTTACCGTCAACCCGATAACCCCGACCTGTACAGCCACTGCCGTTTTCGGGGATTTGTTCGAGAATGACGATACATTCCCGGACGCAAAAGAGATAATGCCGGACGTTCAGCAGTCGCACAGCATCCACGTGCCAACCGATGTGGACTGGGTTAAATTCACGTTAACGCGGGAATCTTCCGTGCATATCTGGACTACGGGTTCCATGTCAGATACGGAAATGAACTTATATGACGGAATGGGCGTCCCGTCAACGCCGCTGGCTTATGACGACAACGGCGGAGCCGGGTTCTTTTCCTCGATAACAAAGCAGTTAATGCCGGGAATATACTACGCGAAGGTAAACCAAAAAGGAATGAACCAGACGATTGGCCAGTATTTTATTAATTTGAATGTTACGGCTATCACCCCCACGCCGACTTTTACGCCGGTTGCGCTTGACGCGTACGAGTATGACGGGGTGTACACAAACGCTTCCTGGATATATAACGGCATGCAGCAGGTTCACAGCATAGATACCTCCATTGATATTGACTGGGTAAAGTTTACAATAGGCGTAAGCTCAATGGTCGTGGTGCAGACTTCGGGGGCCTCAGGCAGCACTGACATGTGGCTGTATGACGCCGCAGGAGTATTGTCGGGCACGACTATCGCAAACAACAGCGTCCCAGGCAGTTTCGCCTCCATATCAAGCCAGCTGCCGGCCGGTACTTACTATGTCAAAATACAGGAGCAGGGCCAGAATTCGATAATACCGCAGTACTTCATAGACCTGAATGTTTCCCAGAATACGGCCACAGTGACCCGGACGATAACGCCCACTATCACACCGACGAGTATATACGGCGATATTTACGAGCCGGATAATACCCATTTTGACGCGAAATATATTTATGACGGAATCCCGCAGCACCATTCCATCATGCCGTTAAATGATATTGACTGGGTTAAATTTGACGTTACAAATACATCTGTAATCATCCTGTCAACAAAAGGGCCGGGGCAGACAGGGGATACCCTCCTGTATCTTTTTGATTCCTCGGGCAATAATATCGCGTTCGACGACAATAGCGGCGGGGATTTCTGGTCCATGATATCGCAGACCCTTAATCCAGGCACATATTACGCAAAGGTATTATCGAGCCAGTATTATGACCCGTCAAATATACCATGGACAATCGCGGACTATACGCTGTCGCTGTCAGTTGTGGCTCTAACGACATTGACTGCAACCCCGACCGACATTGTAACGGCTACAAATACGCCCACAATAACCCGGACGCCGACGAAGACCCCGAATACGACCGCCACAGTCACATGCACTGCGACAATTTCATTGAACGAGGCGGTTGATAATTATTCACTTTCATTTACGACCTCGGGTAACGCACTGTGGAGCGGGGAAACTTCAGATTTTTACAGCGATAATGACGCGGCCCAGAGCGGGACAATAGGCGATAACATGCAGACGTACATACAGACTTCCGTTGCCGGCCCGGGAAGCGTCAGTTTCTTCTGGAAAGTCTCAAGCGAGCCGGGAGGCGACACTTTTGCTTTTTACGACGGAGCCGCAAAGATACAGGAAATAAGCGGAGACACAGTCTGGACGCAGGTGACTTATACGGTCACGGCAGGCATCCATAATTTAAGGTGGGAATTCGCAAAGAACGGGTCCGTTTCCATGGGGCAGGACAGGGCGTGGCTTGACAAGGTGGAATTTAATTTTATGACCGCAACTCAAACGCCGCTTGAAACGGCGACATCTACGGCGACAACTACGCCCACTTCGACCGCCACGATTGATTTTGCCCAGGCGGTCGACGCAACCGGGCTGACTTTTACAGGCATCGGCGCGAGCCAATGGTTTGGCGAGGATAATGTTTTCTTTTTTGGAAGTTCTGCCGGGCAGAGCGGGGATTTGCCTGACGGGCAGAACAGCTCGGTGGAAACCTCCGTTACAGGGGCGGGAAATATCAGTTTTTACTGGCAAGTATCTTCCCAGGCGGGAAGCGATTATTTAAGTTTTTATATTGACGGTGTGCGGGCGGATCTTATCTCGGGCACGGCCGGCTGGACCCTGAAAAATTACAATGTCGGTGACGGAAATCATGTGATAAGGTGGACGTACTCTAAGGACGCGTCAGGGAAAGCGGGAAGTGACTGCGGCTGGATCGACAAAGTGACATTCCTGCAGTCTACGGCCACGCCCACATATACCGTCTCGCTGACAGGAACAATCACGCGTACTTTCACAATAACCCCTACAATAACCATTACACCTACTTCCACCGGCACCCCTCCAGGCGGGGCTTGGGTCGCTGCTTTCGGGCTGTGGCACGAGGTACCCGATGTTTATGACCCTGCCGGGCATACATCACCAAGTCCAAACTCATGGTATTACGGGATTGACGCGAGCGGGACATATGCCACGGGCTTAAGAACTTACGGGGACCTGATAAGCCCGGTTTATTACAGCCTCGCGGCAAGGTCAACCCTGACTTTTATGAGCTGGGAAAATACCCAAAACACGCCCGGATACGATACAAGGAATGTATATATATCGACGGATAGCGGGCTAACATGGATGCTTTTGAGAAACTTAAGCGGCATTGAAAATTTCTGGTACATGGTTAATATAGACCTCTCTTCATATGCAGGACAGGATGTCAGGTTAAAGCTGACTTTTGACTCTGTGAACGGGAATGCGAATTATTTCCGGGGATGGTATGTGGACGATATTGCAGTAAATCCGCCAATGCCTACTGCCACCAGAACCAATACCCGCACGGTAACGCCCACGAGAACATTGAGAAGCACGCGGACATTCACACCGTCGGTAACGCCTACGAGAACACCGATAGTAACGCGTACGAATACGCCGTCGATAACCGCGACAATAACCATGTCCGTGACCCCGACTTTGACTGCCACGCCCACTGTCAGCCTGACGTCATCGGAATCGCCTACTGGCACGCAAACAAATAACGCGACACAAACAGTTACCACTACGGTTACGCCCACCGTGACTGCAACGGGGACAGGCACTTCAACGGCCACGGTTACATGCACCGCAACCCTTGAAACAGGGTTGTGGCACCAGGTGCCGGCCGATCTCGCGCCTGAAGGCAGGACAAGCATTAGCGGCGCTCCGTGGTATTACGGAATAGACGGAGTGCTTAACTACGACACAGGGGCCAGGACATATGGAAATCTTATCAGTCCCGGGTACTTTAACATCACAGCAGGGTCGGTTTTTAGTTTTTACAGCTGGGAAGATACGGAAAACTCAACCGATTTTGACATGAGGAACATATATATTTCCACTGACGCGGGGGCCACCTGGAGCCTGGCGCGTAATCTTTACGGCATTGAGGATGAGTGGCACCAGGTAATAATAGACTTAAGCGCTTACGCGGGCCAGGATGTTTTATTCAGGTTTGAATTTGACTCAATAGATGAGGTTGACAATGCCCACCGCGGCTGGTACGTGGATGACATGGGTGTTTATGTGCCGCAGGCTACGCCAACTGTAACGGCAATTGTAACAGAAATTAAGACAACAACAGTATCGGCAACGCAGACTTCCACACAAATTATTACGGCTACGGCAACGGAAACAACAACAGGAACGCCGTACACGCAGACAAACACGGCTACAATAACAGAAACGGCCACGGAAACCATGTTTGTAACCGCGACAGTAACGCCCACTGTAACTGAAACCATAACAGGAACGCCGCTCACGGAAACTCTGACAGGCACTGTCACATGCACGGTTGACCTGGTAAGTTCAGCCACAAACACATGCACATTAACCGATACTATTACGGCTACGGAAACGGAAACCATAACAGTAACGCCGTACACGCAGACAAATACGGCTACAATAACACAGACGCCCACGGAAACCGTATTTGTAACCGATACAGTGACGCCTACTGTAACTGAAACCATAACAGGAACGCCGCCTACGGAAACTCTGACAGGCACTGTCACAAGCACGGTTGACCTGGTAAGTTCAGCCACAAATACATGCACATTAACCGATACTGTTACGGCTACAACAACCCAGACCATAACCGAAACGCCTTTGACCATGACAATTACGCCTACGAAGACAAGGACCCCGGTTGCAACAAGGACGCATACGCATACAAGGACAGCCACAGCCACGTTTACGGGCACAATCACGCAAACGCAGACGGAAACTTTGACATACACTTCAACTTGCACGCTGACATATACTTTTACGCCCACCGCCACCGGTACGGCGACAATTACACAGACCGGGACGTTTACAATTACCCCTACTTTAACCGGTACAATTACGCAGACGCAGACGGAAACCCTGACATACACATCAACTTATATGCCTACTCTTACGTCAACGGCCACTATAACGCAGACTCCGTCAGTTACTTTAACAACCACTATAACAGCGACAAACACTCCGATGGCCGCTCTGACGCCGCTTCCCACACCGGTTCCGACGGCATATTTAAAACCATACGTTTATCCCCAGCCTGCTTCGGTAAAGGTGACTTTTGTTTACAGCCTTTACCAGGCGGCCCAGGTAAAAATAATCATATATAATATCGCGGGCATGGATGTGGCAGTTATAGAACAACAGGGAATTGCCGGGAATAATCAGAAGGAATTCTACTTAAGCGCCCTTGCGCCCGGGGCATATTATTATGTGATTAAGGTTTCTTACGGGTCAAGGACAGATTCCTATGAGCCCGGTAAGTTCCTGGTTATAAAGTAAACCATGAAAAAAATCATATTGCTCACAGCGCTGTTCACAGCCGTGGAAAACGCGCAGGAAAATAAATGAATTTGTAGAGAGGCTGCTTGCTGCCTCTCAAACGCAGGCTTTTTAAAACAAAGTGCCCGGATTTATATGGGTTATCAGAACCTGTCTTCTACCACGGCAGTATCTTTCTTTCTTTGTAAAAATATCCCGACTGAAGTTTGGACTTATCCTCTGTTGCCAGCCATACGGGAGTGTCTATGCCTTCGTTTATCTCAAGCATGGCGTCAGGGCCACCCATGTCGGTCTTAACCCATCCCGGGTCCACGCAGAAAATCTTCACTTTTGTGTCCTTTAGGTGGCCGGCAAAAGTCCATGTGAGCTGGTTGATGGCTGTTTTGGATATGCTGTATGATATATGCGGCCCCATCCTCGGAACCGACAGTTGTGCCAGGCCCGAGGAAAAATTGATTATCCTGGCGTCGTTGGATTTTTTTAGAAGGGGAAGTAGCTTTGAAATCACCCTGAGCGTGCCGCGCACGTTTACGTTCATTACTTTTTCGAATATGGCAAGGTCCACGGTCTCAATGGTCGTGCTCATGGGTTCGCCGTTAATCCCGGCATTATTGATCAAAATGTCAAGGTGGTTGTATTCCGCTGAAAGCGAGGCGGCAAGCGCGTCGATCTCGGCGACATTTTCCACGTCGCACTTTTTAAAGACAACGTCCAATCCCTTTGTCTTTAATTTTTCCACGGATTTCATTCCCGTTTCTTTTTCCCTGCAGGCCATGATGACCTTTGCCCCGAATGAAGCGAGTTTTTCCGACATGGCGAAACCAAGCCCGCGCGTGGCGCCTGTGATGACCGCGATCCTGCCTTTTAGGTCCATTGTATTTTCTCCCGTATTGTTTTTTGAAACACGCATATTCTAATACCTGAAGGCGTAAGTGTCAACAATAGTAATAAGGCAAAACAGCCGCGGGTTTTAATGTGAAAACAAGAAAATACAAATGGTATTAATTCCTATTGTGGTGTTTTTTGATTTTTTGAATTTGTAGAGAGGGGGCTTGCTCCCTCTCGCCGCAGGCCTTTAAACCGCGGTTTGCAATATACGCCAATTGCGCAGATTTTTAATTTTTTGAATTTGTAGAGAGGGTGCTTGCTCCCTCTCACCGCAGGCCTTTAAAATCGCGGTTTGCAATATACACCAAGTGCGCAGTTTTTTAATTTTTTGAATTTGTAGAGAGGGTGCTTGCTCCCTCTCACCGCAGGCCTTTAAAATCGCGGTTTGCAATATACACCAAATGCGTAGATCCTGCGGTGAGCGGCAGCAAGCAGCCGCTCTACAGGGTTCGTTGTTTAATTTTTTAATGTTTAATTTTTTAATTGCAAAACAATCATAATGTATTAGAATGGACGCAAAGTAAAAAACTTAATTTGAGGTGAAAATATGGGAGTCATGAGCGACGGGTGGATCATTAAACAGGCCAAAAAGGGCATGATAGCGCCTTTTGAGTCGAGCCAGGTGGGCAAAGGCGTCATATCTTTCGGGGTTGGTTCGTACGGGTATGATATGAGGATAGCCGATGAGTTTAAGATATTCAAGCCTGAGTCAGTACAGTTTGCCGACCCCAAGGATTTTAATGACTCGCATTTTACGGAATTCAAGGGCGCAGTCTGCATAATACCGCCGAACTCGTATGTCCTGGCGCGCTCGATCGAGTATTTTAAGATACCCCGCGATATACTGACAATAACATTCGGTAAATCCACATACGCAAGAAGCGGTGTTATAGTAAATGTGACGCCTTTTGAGCCGGAGTGGGAGGGATATGTCACCATATCCATCGCGAACCTGACAACAAGACCGGCAAAACTATATGCCAATGAAGGCATAGCGCAGGTGATATTTTTAAAGGCTGAGCAGGTCTGCAAAACTTCATACGCGGACAAAAAAGGCAAGTATCAGGGGCAGAAATCAATTACAATAGCTAAGATCAAGAAATAATTACTAATTACAAATTACTAATGACTAATTAAAGCTTGAAATAATAACGATTTAATTTGTAATTAGTCATTAGTCATTAGTAATTAGTAATTACAAATCCGGAGGTTTTTATGAAAGCTTTTTGGCTGGCTGCCATTACCGCCTGTATCTGGGGTGTTGTTCCTATTGTGGAAAAGATCGCCTTAAGCAAAGGCATGAATCCGCTCATGGCCGTGGTTGTAAGGAATTTCGGCTCTGTTACCGCTGGCGTTATTTTATGGACAATAATAGCCCGGAACCCGGAGCTGACAAAAACCGGAAGCATCTCGGCTATAATTCTCATGTTCGCGGGCGGCGCGCTTTCTGCCGTGGTGGGGCAGTCATTTTTTTATTCCAGCCTGAAGTTGGGGGATGTATCAAAGGTCGTCCCTATCGCGGGCAGCTATCCCCTGATATCTTTTGTGCTTGGCATCCTTATACTGGGTGAAACGGTAACCCTCACAAGGATAATGGGCGTCCTGTGCGTGGTGGCCGGGGTCATACTTCTAAAATAACGGACAAAATATGAAAGGTTAAATTATGAGGGAGTTTCACAAAGGCAATATCCAGTCACACATCATATACCTGTCCTGGCCAATGGTGCTGGCAAACCTGGTACAGAACTCGGCATCAATATTTGAACTTTATCTCCTGGGCAGGATAGGGCTTGAAGCGCTTGCCGCCATCTCCATAGTCATGTCCAGCATATATGCGCTTAATCTTTCCGTGCACGGAGGGCTAATTAACGGCGCCATAGCGATCATATCAAGGCACGCGGGCGCGAAAAAGCATGATGAAATAAACCGGGTGCTGGTCCAGATGTTCATATTCGCGGCGTTTGTTTTCGGGATATTTTCTTTTGTAATATATATTTTTCTCGGTCCCATACTGGCTTTTTTCGGAGCGCAGGGGGCCGTGCTGGCCATGTCCGAGGGTTACATCAAAATATTCCTCTTGTCATTCCTCCCTTTTTCCATTTATACCATAGGCATGGCCGCACTAAGGAGCGCCGGGGATTCGGTTACGCCGCTGAAAGTCATAATGGTCATGATGTTCTTTAATATAGTCTTAAACCCTGTTTTCATAGTGGTTATGCACCTGGGCGTCAAAGGCGCTGCCTTATCGGGCCTTGTCATGAACACGGCCGCGGCAATTTATTACATAATCATATTTACCCGCGGCATCCATTTTTTTAAAATAAGTCCGGCGGACATAAGGATAGACCTTAAGATCATGTCAAAGTACGCGGTTCTGGCCATAAAAAGCATAGGTCAGGGGTTCACCGGGGACATAGGGACCATCGCCCTGCTGAAAATAGTATCGGTTTTCGGCAATCCCATGATAGCGGCTTACGGCATTGTGGGCAAGCTCGCGTACTACCTCTTTATGTTCGGATGGCCCATAGGCAATTCGGGCGGGCTGATATTGGGCCAGAACCTCGGCATGAAGATAAAGGAAAGGGCAAAACAGACGGTCCTGGAAACCATAAAGGTGTTCGGATATATTTCGGTGCCAGTATCGATCTGTTTCATTGTGTTCGCAAAACCGATCCTGCAACTATTCAGCAATGACCCCGTTGTATTACAGTACGGCATATATTATTTGCGGCTGATGGGACTGGTCCTGCCATTTTTCGGGGTCGGCCTTAACATACAAAGCGCGTTTAACGGGGCGGGTTCGACAGGCACGCCCACGGTTGTTACTTTCATCTCATTGATTTTGATAAGGATACCGCTGGCCCTGCTGCTGCCTGCGATACCGGCCATGGGCAAAAACGGGGTTTTTATGGCTGTGGCAATTTCCATGGCGGTTTACACGGCCATATATATAATTTTATACAACCAGGGCAGCTGGATCAATAAGGAGATTTAATGGCTGAAACACCAAGGGAGTTTGAAAAGGGGGACCTGACTAAACACCTGATCTATCTTGCCGTGCCCCTTTTGATAGTGAACCTCATGCAGAATTTTTTTTCCATATTTGACATGTTCCTGCTGGGCAAGATCGGCGTGCAGGCGCAGTCGGCCATATCCATAATAGGGTTCATAATAGCCACATTCTGGTCCATGACAGGCGGCTTAACGACAGGCGCGATAGCCATGGCCTCACGCTACTGCGGAAGGAAAGATTTCGGGCTGCTGAAAAAGACCGTTGTAAACACCATGTTCACCGCGTACCTGTTTACGCTCATTTACGTTATCCTGCACTATATATTCAGGGACCAGATACTGCATTTTTTCGGGGCAAAAGGCGAAACATTCGTACTGGCAAAAAGCATCTTCCTGACCTGCCTTATATCCATATTAAATGACAGCGGACTGTTCATATTTTTCGGCATACTGCGCGCGACAGGCTACATACGCAGGCATTTCTACCTGCTGTTCGTTTCCATCGGCTTGAACACGGTCTTTGAACCGCTTTTTATTTACGGATGGCTCGGGTTCCCGCATATGGGCATCCAGGGCGCGCCCATGGCCAGGCTCATGTCATATATAGTCACCACCTTCATTATGATATACATACTGACAAATACAAAAGGCATACTGAAGATAGAATTGAAAAATATAAAACTTGACCTTTCCTTTCTCCTTGAATATATAAAAATATCCATGCCCGCGTGGGCGCAGGGCCTGCTGTCAAATATAGCCGGCCTTGTCATGTTAAGGATCGCCGCGCCATACGGAGACAATCTGCTCGCCGTGCTGGGCATAGGCTCCAGGCTGGACGGTTTTGTGATGATGCTGGGTTGGGCCATAAGCGGTTCAGCCACGGTCATGGTCGGCCATAATCTGGGCGCGGGCCAGGTAAAAAGGGCGGAGGATACGATAATTACGGCCCTGAAATTATGTACTATCTTTACTTTAACCTGTTTTCTGGTATTTTTTAATTTCCCGGGATGGGTTATGTCAATATTCACGTCAAATCAGGAAGTCATAAGATATGGCACCCAGTATCTGCAGACAGTATCCCCGTTCTACCTGGCGCTCGGAGTGGGCCTGATGTCTGGCGCGGCATTTAACGGCGCCGGAGCCACAAACACGCCCATGGTCATTAACGCGATAGCCTTCTTCGGCTTCCAAATCCCGACGGCCCTGCTGCTGGTCAGGCTCTCGTCAGTGGGGCCCAGGGGTATTTTCTGGGGCATCGCGTCGGTGTTCCTGTTCCAGGGCATAGCTGGATGGATAATGTACAAACGCGGAGGATGGAAGGAAAAGAAGATTTAAAACCTCTCCTTGACATAATTAATAAAAATTTATTACACTTGACAATCTATACGGTTTCGTATAGATTGTCAACATGAGCCTAAAACGAAACGTTTATCAAAGCATAAATCAAGAAAAAGGGGTCAGGTAATAGGTTAAGACCTGACTTCTTTTTCAGACTGCGTAAGGAGCCCCCCCCGTTTTGACTTAAAAACATGCTTGTTTTTGACGTGATTGAATGTTATAATTGTATCAAATTATGAAGCGATTAGCACGGCTAACCGCTTCAGCTAAAAAGGCGGCAAAATGGCGGAATATATATGGCAGAACAGTTCATGGCCGGAATTGACATGGGACAGCTCAGCATTGCTGCCTATATTGGGAAAGGCGCGCCTTATGCAGGGCAGGCTTTTAGGCGGCGTAAAACGCCTGGGATTTGAGCCCGGAAAAGCTGCGCAGGCGGATATTCTGGCTGAAGAGGCGGTCAAGACCGCCGCGATAGAGGGGGAGACCCTGAATCCCCAAATGGTGCGTTCTTCTGTTGCCAGGCACCTGGGATTGAAGACGGCGGGGCTGATCCCGGCAACACGTTCTGTTGACTCTCTGGTGGAAGTGATCCTGGACGCTGTGCAAAAACGGGATAAACCGCTTTCCGCATCAAGGCTGAAAGCATGGCATGCGTCGCTTTTTCCAACGGGTTATTCAGGGCTTCACAGGATACGTGCCGGACAATGGCGCGGAAAAAAGCCGATTAGGGTTGTTTCCGGGCCGATGGGCAGGGAAAAAATTCACTTCGAAGCGCCGCCCGGAAAAGCCGTGCTCCATGAAATGAAGTCTTTTCTGAAATGGTGGCAGGAAAGCCGGAAAAACACAGACGGCATTTTGCGCGCGGGCCTCGCGCATTTCCGTTTCGTTATTATACATCCGTTTGAGGACGGCAACGGACGTATTGCCCGCACCCTGACGGATATGGCGCTGGCGCAGGATGAAAAACTTGATGTCCGCTATTACAGCCTTTCATCCCAGATAATGGAAGAACGCAGGGGCTATTACGGTATCCTGGAAAAATGCTCCAAAAACAGCGGCATGGACGTAACAGCATGGCTTGTCTGGTTCCTGGAATGTTATGAACGCGCAGTGAAAAGGTCTGAAAAACTGCTTGAAAGGGTCCTGGTAAAGGCCAACTTCTGGCAGGAACACGGACAGGACATGCTTAATGAGCGCCAGAAAAAGACCATAAACCGGATGCTGGACGCCGGTCCCGGAAATTTTGAAGGAGGCCTCACTACACGCAAGTATGCCGGCATGAATAAGGTGAGTCGCGCCACAGCGTTCCGCGAGATTTCAGATATGACGGTTAAAAAAGTATTGCGGCAGCTGACAGGCAAAGGCCGCAGTGTCAGTTATGACCTTGTATGGCCCTCAGGCGGGTTTTAAAATCGCCGGAAAAAGACCCGGCAGGTCTATTGTATCAAAAATGAAATACCTGAGAACGAAGAAGATTCGAGGGTTGTCACGCGATCCGGAACTTCCTCCGAACAAAACCACGGTTTTTATGAGCAAAGAACTCCTTGCCTTTGGAAACATTGCTGATGGGCACAGCGGACGTATGAAATAGTGGAGGATTAAGTTAATAATTATCAAATCTCAACTCAAGGTGCGACCCCTTCAATCACCTTCAATCAACCCATTCAATCAGTACGAAGGATGCATGATAAGACACAAGGATTTCCGCTAACTATGGATGACAATATTCATTCTAGATTGCGATGAAAGGTAATACGCTTCGATGGACGTCCTATAATAATAGTTGTATAATGTAACTCCGGTGATATTTTTGAAGCGTTTGGCCGGGGCATGACAAGAAATGAAAGGGGAAAAATGAGAAAGAACAATTTGAAAGTAAAAGTAATTAGCAATAAAGACGCTGCGGCCTATAATAAACGCGGACTTGCTAAAAAAGAACTAGGGGATTATAAAGGAGCAATCCAAAATTATAATAAGGCCCTAAAATTTGACCCAAAACATGCACCAACTTTTAACAACCGCGGTCATGTTAAGAATAAATTAGGGGATTATAAAGGAGCAATTCGGGATTTTAATAAGGCTTTGAAATTTGCCTTAGATTATGAGTTGATTCATAATAACCGTAGAACTGCGAAAATTGATTCTAAATATGCGAGAGTTTACAACAATCGAGGGATTGCTAAAGATAACCTTGGAGATTATAAAGGAGCGCTTGAGGATTACAATAAAGCAATAGAAACGGACTCCAAGATTGACCAGTTTTATTACAATCGTGGCTGTGTTAAAGATACTCTGGGAGACTATAACGAAGCGATTGAAGATTATACCAAAGCAATAGAAATTTACCCCAAGTATACGGAGTCTTATAATAACCGCGGGTTAACGAAAGTTACATTAGGAAAATATAATGAAGCGGTTAAAGATTATGACAAAGCCATAGCTATTAATCCGAAAGATGAGGCGGCTTATAACAATCGTGGAAATGCTAAAGGTAAAATGGGGGATAATAAAGGAGCAATTCAAGATTATACCAAAGCTATAAAAATTGAGCCGAAGTATGCGGGGGCTTATTACAACCGCGGGAATGCTAAAGATACATTGGGAGATTATAAAGGAGCAATTCAAGATTATACCAAGGCCATAGAACTTAAACCCAAATATTCGGCGGCATATACCAATCGCGGGTATGTTAAAGATACATTGGGAGATTATAAAGGAGCAATTCAAGATTATACCAACGCTATAAAAATTGAGCCGAAGTATGCGGAGGCATATACCAATCGAGGTCAAGTTAAAGGTAAATTAGGAGATGGAAAAGAAGCGATTAAGGATTTTAACAGGGCTATAAATATCTGCCCGAAGTTTGCAATGGCATATAACAATCGAGGGATTACTAAAGATGATCTGGGAGATAATAAAGGAGCGCTTGAGGATTACACGAAAGCAATTAAATTAGATCCAAAGTATACAAAGGCGTATTACAATCGTGGTATTGTAAAAAACAAATTGGAAGATAAAAATGGAGCAATTGAGGACTATACAAAAGCAATAATATTCGACCCCACACATGCAAATGCTTACTACAACCGCGGGCTTATTAAAAAAGAATTGGGAGATAATAAAGGAGCGCTTGAGGATTCGAATAAATATGATAAATTATTAAAAATTGAGAATCTCTAAAGTAGGTTCGGGGTCAGCCCTTGGATATAGCATATAGAATTTTTAAGCCTTTATTTTCGCATATTGTCTCGGGGGGTAGAAGAACTGGGTGGTGATGGTGGCCTGATTGTCGCAAAACGGCGGGGGATGACAGCATGTTTTTTGTTCTTTTAAAGGCGTATGAAATATTTGCTGATAACAAAAGGTGAGGAACTGGTGGGCAGCGGATGAGATGTAATAAGTTCTAAATATATTATCAACGCTGTAAGCAAGGTCTGACCTCGGACTACTTGTTGGCAAGGGCAAACCTGGTTTTCCAGGCGGCACAATAATTCAACCTGGAAATGTAAATGTGTACAGGCCGGTGGATCTTGAAAAATAATTCTTAGCTTGGAGGATAAGCATGACAATAAATGATAGCGAAGTTATAGATTATCTTTCCTTTAAAAAAAGGGGAGGAAAAGTTGTTTTAACAATTTCCGATTCGCCGAATGCAGGTTATAGTAATGAGACGGAGCATATTGAATTGTTGCAAAAAAAAGTTGATACATATTTAACTTTTATACAAAGTGGAGAAATATATAAAAAATTTGAAAAGGCAAAAGGCCTTAAAATTGAAATATATATTGCAGGAACATACGATTTAACAGGAAATATCGCTAACTTTTATAAGCGTTTATCGAAAATAGTTAAAAATGCGGGATTTGAATTAAGTTACGAAAAAATTGATTAACCACAGAAAAATCACCAAGTTTCTATGAAAAATATATATGAAAGCGGGAAATGAGGAACGAGTTTGAAAATGGAATTTAAAAAATTATTGAACAGGCAGTCCGGTCAGAGGCTTGATCATTCGACAAGCTCGTGGCGATGCATACAGTACGGAAACGGGATCGGGTCGAGGTACACATACGACCCTGATCCGAGGCGTGTGGCTGAGATATACACGTCAAAGCGCGGGACAACTCCAACCAGCGGTTGGAGATTTGGGAGTTTGCTGTATTGATGATAAAACTGTCTGCTTGTCAAATATGAAATGGACTTAGGAAATAATACGCGTTATAATTCGCATAAGCATTACAGGAGAATTTAGAATATGACCATAAAAGATATAAAAAAAGTGTTAACAGAGTTTAAAGGAGAGCTAAATAGCAAATTTTCCGGGATTGAAGGTGTCTACCTATATGGATCTGTCGCAAGGAATCAGCATACCTCGGAATCCGACATTGATATTCTTATCATAACGGATGAAGATTTGACCGGAATTAATGAAGAAAAAATACTTGATATGGCATATGTAATAGGTTTGAAATATAATTGCGTATTCGGAGTCATAGTGTGCTCTGTGCGCGGATGGGACAGGCTGAAATCGGTTGGAAGCCCCTTTTATGCGGAAGTAAAAAAAGAGGCAGTCAAAATATAATGAAGGAATTGGTCAAGTACAGGATTAATAAATCAAAAGAAACACTTAAAGACGCAAAACTCCTATTTGATAAGGGCAGCCTTTTTTCATCTGTAAACCGCTTGTACTATTCAGCTTTTGCGGAAGCGGATGCTGCCTCTCTGACGCAGGCTTTATAAACGTCTTCAAATGTTATAAGTTTGAGCCTCGCCACCCCCGTAAAACGAGGCGAATATATTAGCCTAATGTTACTTCGATACTTTCGAGGGTTGTCACACAATCCGGCACTTCCTCCGAACAAAACCACGGTTTTTATGAGCAAAGAACTCCTTGCCTTTGGAAACATTG